>Ga0116193_1000203_pt1 | contig 58855 bp, 43 predicted proteins | sample AD_UKC115_MetaG_FD_89892 | JGI IMG/M metagenome (GOLD analysis project Ga0116193, IMG submission 89892) | Active sludge microbial communities of municipal wastewater-treating anaerobic digesters from Hong Kong - AD_UKC115_MetaG | ecosystem: Engineered > Bioreactor > Anaerobic > Digestate... | reverse complement strand
TTCATCAAAATATTTTGTATACTACCTGAAAGAATTAGAATTTAGATATAATCATCGTAATGAAGATTTATACACTTTAATTTTAACATCTTTCTCACTAGTGGATTAAAATAGATAATCACCATAAAATTTATTTTCCCGCACCTACACTTTATTTCTTACATATCTTTATGTTTAGAAAAAATTTTCATCTCCTGGAAGGGTAAAATATATTTCTTGACATACCAAACAACGATTAAACAAAAAACCCCCAACTTTCATGTCTTTGTCTTATATGCCTTATAAGACCTATCTTTCTATCACTTCCTCCGCTGAATAAGTGCTTTTTTTAGAAGCCTCACATATAATCTGGTCGGGGTGAGTGGATTTGAACCACCGACTTCTGCGTCCCGAACGCAGCGCTCTAAACCGGCCTGAGCTACACCCCGTTTAAGATTTAAACCCTACCTTTTTACCTTGCTAATTATGATATTAAATTTTAAGAAATGGATTTGTTATAAAATGTAAGCGTAATATCTGTTCCAAATGCTGGACAAACACAAAATTCTCTCGTCATTAAATCTTTTATCCAATTATATTTACAAATTACTAAAATTATGTTTTATATGTTAGCATATTCAATACTAAAAATCAAGTTTTTGTATGTAACCAACACATAAATAAGATTTTACTTTTTGTGTAGTAATTGGATTAAAAAGGTAATACTGCTATCCGATTAAAGTAGCGTTAAGAACTATTTTACTCTTCTTTGTATATATCATCAATTTTTATCTGATTAAATTCATTAAATTCTAATTCTTTAGAAAGTATATTATTAAACAGACCAAAAGGTAGCTTTATATTTATGTCTTCTTCCAGTAATACTGGGTCTATATCAGGAAATTTATTTAAAATGCTTTCTTTGCTTATATTAAGTGCTTTTACAATATCTTTGAAAAACATAATTTCATTGTATTCTACATTTCTATCTGCTTTAATCATTTGGATAATATAATTTATTATTATATATTTTTCGTCTTCTGTTAACTCTATATCCCGGAGAAGATTAAGATGTTCAACAATAAAAATTTTTCCTTTTTTGTTTATTTCTGTTATTAATTTATTAATCTCTTCTTCAAAGTTCTCTTTTAATTCAATATTTAGATATTGTTTAAAAATAGAGTAAAATAATTCTATTTCATGCTGCTCTATATTTCCATCTGAAGTCATACAGCAGAAGATTGTTTTTATTAATAAGTTTTTGAAATCTTCCTCGTTCATAATTAATCTTCCTTCTTCTTTTCAGGGGAAAAGCCAATTTTTGATTTTTTTATATCTGTGTAAATATTTACCTCAAATTCTTTTCTTATCTCTTCGTATTTTTTTAATTCTCTAATAGGCACAGTTGGTTTTTGCGATTTTATTATCATTTCTAAATCTTCCATCATAATTCTTGAATTATCTCTTTTACCGTCTTTCATATTTTTTATAGCAATTCGAGAGGATTCATCAACTATGAATTTAATATCGCTAGAAACATAATTTTCAGTAATTTGGGCTAGTTTATCAAAATTTATTTCTAAATCATAAGGTCTATCTTTAATATAAAGTTCAAATAGGGCTTTTCTTGCCTCATAATCTGGTGGCGGTATATAGAACCATTTTTCAAGTCTTCCTGACCTTAAAATGGCTCTATCTATTAATTCTGGTTTATTCGTTGCTCCAATTAAAAACACACCAGAACTACCAATATTATCAACTTGTGCTAAAAATTCGTTAACTTCTCCACGCATACTGGCATTATCAATTTTATCTCTATCCGGAACAATAGCATCTAATTCATCAAAAAATAATACCGTAGGTGCTTCTTTTTTCGCCTCATTAAAAATTTCTCCTATCTTTTCTTGAGTCCCGTGAATATAAATACTTGCAATATCTGAACATTTTATTTTAATAAAATTAAGACATGCTTCTTCTGCAAATTTTTCTGCAAAAAAAGTCTTTCCACAACCTGGTGGACCGTATAATAAAATCCCATTAGGAATATATAAATTATGTTTGCGATATTCTTCTGGATTTTTAATCATATCAATTACATCGTTTTTAAGTTTATCTTTTAATTCTTGCATTCCGCATATAGCAATAAACCCTCTTTTTTCATTGCTATGGATATTTTTTTTAATATAAGTGCTCTTATCAGTTTGTGTCTTTACTCCATCAATTTCAACTTCTATTTCTCCATTTAAGGCTTTTAAAAATTCTTCTGCAGTTTGGAATCTTTTATCTGGGTCCTGAGAGAGAGACTTTTTTATAATAGGTAGAATAGCCTCATCAAAATCTACTACACTATTTATATTAGGATATGATAAAGGTTTTTCTCTCTCGTTTAATAATTTTTCCTCTATCTCTTTGTTATCTATTAGTTTCCCTAAAGCCTCAGGATTGTCAGGTATATCACTACGAAACCATGGTGGTATACCGAACAATAAATGATATAACATTACTCCGACAGAATATAAATCCGTTTGAGGAGAGAAAATATTGTTAAAATTTTCAGGAGCTAAATAGTAAGGATTCAATCCCTTTCTATTATAAAGTTTTCTTGATTGAAGAAATGAGCGAGACTTACTAAAATCAATTAACATTGCTTTCGTTGGTATTTCTGATAAATCCAACATTATATTCTCAGGGGTTACTGCGTTATGTATAATAGGTTCATCTAATGAATGTAGGTAAGATAATCCTTTTAATATATCAATAATAATATTTTTAAGTTCATATAGGGTTATTAATTTTTCTCTCACTTTTTTTTCATATAAGGTTTCACCGGAAATAAATCGTAGAACTAAATATCCAAATCTTTTACCTTCATGTATAAATTCCCCATCATCTTTATAGGTTGTAATATTTTGATGATTGACTTTTTTTAATATTTCTATTTCGATTATATTGTTATTTTTATCAAATTCAGACAGATTTAATTTAGCATAATCATAAATTTTCATGAAGTATACATTACCATCGTTATCTTTAACGCGATAACATTCTCGTTCTTCCTCTTTTTTAATGAGGAATAAAACCTTATACTTGTCAGCAATTACAAAATTTTTTGGAATATTACCTATATTCATAAATGTCTAAACAATTCTAGTTCTGGGAGGTCTCCTCCGTCTTTATGCATTAATTGGACTATTTCTTTAAGTATTGCCCGAATATTATTAGGATTATTTCTTCTAACCTCATTCAGTGCTTGATTTATTAAACGCCTCGCTTCTTTTGGGTCTGTCCATCTGAAAGCATCAAAATTTTTATCGAGATGTGATATTAATTCAATTAAAAGTCTATCTCCTTCTATTTCATGAAGAATTGAAAGTATACATTTGTTGATTTCTATAATTAATCGTTTTGCTTCTCTTAGGTTTTCTTCTCTAATTATTATTTCTATATTGTTTCTAAACTCAGATACTACTGTCTCTATTTTAGTCATGTTTAATTTTCTATCATCATTATTAGCCTTAACCTCTCTTATTAATTCTTCCAGTTTGTAAAACACCTCTTTTAATTCATCTTTTACTTTTATCCATTCAATTTTCTTCCTTTTTTTCTCTGTTTCAAGTAATAATCTTCGAATTTCATTATCAATCTTGATTTTTCCATCAACATCGTCCTTAGATTGTTCTATCTGTCTCTTGAGATTATCACATTCTATTTTTATATGTTCATCATTTTCTACTTGTATTGTTTCTTCAACCTTTTTAACTTTGCCAATAAGTTCTTCTGGAGATGGAGTTTGAATCTGCTTTATTTCTATTTTTAGTTCTTCCGAATGCTCAATTGTAGGGAACTCTGCCTCAAAATTTAATATTTGTGAAGGGTCCACTTTTATAGTTATATTTAAAGGGCTTCCTTCTGGTAATAATTTTGGTAAATTGTCTCCACTAATAATCACATCTATTATTTTGTAATTTAAATCTGGATTTGTTCCCTCAGCGTTAAAATCTCCTTGATAAATAGGTATTCGAATAATATCATTTTTATTTCCCGGACGAATATTTTGTCTGGTTTTTAGGTTTTCAACAACTCCTGTGATACCATTTCCAATAGATTTACCTTTTTCTAGCCCTTTTACAGGAATAAACAGTTCTTTTTCTTCGATTGGAAAATAAACAGATATTCCAATATGATAAGGCAAAGTCTGCATTCTATCAACGCCACCTATTCCATGTAAGATACAGAATCCATTGGGTTCACATGCGATTTTATTTTCTAATTCATCATACATATAGATTGTGAAATTATTTGGTCTATTCTCCAAAAGAGAAACATCGAATAACTCTGGTTTATCTGAAACAAGTTTTCTACCACTAGACCATGAATTATCAGAGCGTGTAATTTCTACATAATATTTCTTACTGGAATCAAGAACTTTAAAATATAAACATTCTGTTGATTCTGTTGTGCAAGATTCATAACGCAACTCTATTTTTATACTATCTGTATTCAAATCAGATTCTATACTTCTAATTTTTTCTGGTATAGACCTTGTTGACGCATAGAGGGCTGCCCCTTTTGCGACTACAGTCATAGGGTCTATTGATATGGGTATTTTATCTGTTATCTGATTTGCAACCATATCTCTTAAAACTGGGGAATAAGTCGGACCACCAACAAGCAATAAAGCATCAATACTTGATGTTTCCAAATGATTTCTTTTTAATAATTCTATGGTAATATTAATACTTTCCTGAAAAATAGGCGAAACAATTTCTTTTATATCTTTTTGCTTAATAACCATATCAATTTCAGGTTCAACATTATTATCATCTCTAAAAGGTAGGTCTCCTAGATTTGTTAAAAGGGGATATTCATCTTGAAAAGATAACTGTATCTTTGCTTCTTCTGCATATATTCGAAGGGCTTTTCTTAATTGTTCTTTTTTATGAGGGTTATTAATAATACTCCTCATAGAATACCTGCTCTGCAAGTATGGAAAAATAATATTATCTACAATGGCAAGGTCTATATCCTTACCTCCCAAAGGGTCACGACCTGCATTATCTATAACAGAAAGAATACCATCTTCAGATTTTACTAATGAAACATCAAAAGTTCCTCCACCAAAATCATAGACCAGCCAGTAACCATTTGTGCAATCTTTTTGTATTCCATAGGCAATTGAGGCTGCAACAGGTTCTTGTAGTAATTCAATATATTCAAATCCAGCCAATTCTGCTGCTCGTTTTGTCGCTTCAATTTTAGGTCCTATAAATGTTACAGGGTGTGTAATTACTATTGATTTAACATTTTCTCCCGTAACAAACGATTTCAATTTTTTCAATACCTCTGCTGAGAGTTCTTCTGATGTATAATATCTACCAGTATTAGGACAGAAATATTTATGGTCTGAACCCATTGTTCTTTTGAAAGTAACAAAAGTATTTGTCTGATTATCCTCAAAAGTTTTCAATGTATTAACATATTCTCTCTTTAATTCATTATAAGCACGGTCTCCTACAAATATAATTCCCCTATTAGTAAAGTGAACACAAGATGGCATAGTATCTTTAAGAGTATCTGATTTAATAATAACGGGGACTCCATTTTCTATCCTTGATATAGCAGAATTCGTAGTGCCTAAATCAATACCATAATCAATTGTATATCTCATTTCTTTACCCTTATCTATGTTTGGTTTATTTATAATTATTTATACTTCTTTTTTTACTCCTTTTGATACTTCTACATGTGGTTGTTGTATCATTTTTTCTCTATAGTTAACCTGAGGAATTAGAACCTTAGAAATTATTAACTTCCCCTCACTTAAACTTTCATCCTCAATAAAATTTACTACATTTATTGACATCCCCTCATTATAAGGGACACCTAAAAGGACAGGCATTTCATAACCATTCGAGGAAAGTCTGTCCCTTAATTTATTTATTGACTTGTTTAACTGTTTTAATCCTACAGTTTCAGGGTCCATTCTTTTGAGGTTTCTTTCAATAGTATTAATTTCATTTGCTACAAACAATGCCCATTTATGGTCTTCTTCGGCTTCTTCTCTACGAGTAGTACCTGTTTCTGATAATAGGTTATTAAATAAGTCGTCAATTGAACTAACTAATTTTTCATAACTCTCTATTAATTTAATATTATTTGTCTCAGATAAATTAGAAATCTTTTTCTCTAATTTTAAAATCTTAGTAATAAAATATAATGAAATTAAAATTACAATTATAACAGTTGCTAAAAAAATACTAAATTGCCTGTTAGTAATTTTATTAAGAAGAAGCATATTTGAATTTGTTACTTTTTCTGAACTATTACTTATCTTTTTTTCTAAATCACTTATCTTCTGGGCAATTTCATTATTTGCAAATGAGTATTCAGTTAGAAGATTTAAATTATCCTGAACTTTATTATTTAGTTGTTCCATTGTATTTTGCACAGCATTTATTTTTTTTGAACTATTTTTTAATGCCTCTGTAAAATCCCCTTCTATCTTTATTATTTCTTCTTTAGTTTTATTAAGTTCCAATTTTATTGTATTTAATTCAGATGAAAAGCTACTTAATATGTCTAATCTGCTTTTTATATTAGATATTTCTGGGGTTATTATTGTATTTATATTTTTTTCAAGGCTATTAAGTTTTTCTGTAATATTTTTTAAGTCATTTTCTAATTTAGAATTACTTAATGGCACTTTGCTTTTAATCTCTTCTATTTCACTCTTTATTTCTTGTATAACTTTAACTAACCTATTTATATTCTCATAGTCATTTATATATTCAGGTTTATAAAAAAGATAATAATCTAATAACTCTTCTGGAAAAGCATAACTCTGACAAAAACAAAAAAATAACAAATATATTAATGACATGTTAAAAATAGTTATACTTTTTTTAATAATATATTTACAACTATTATCAAATAGCATCTTATATTGTTTTAGTTTACTGTCCATTTTGTATAAAACCTAAGCCGTTAAATTGTCTAATTTTTTTTAATTCTGCCTGAGAATATTCAATTGACCACTCCGCATTTTTTATTGAGGAGTCTAAACTTTTTGCTGTTGAGACTAAATTTTTTATATCTGTTTTAATACAACTATTTTTAATATCACTTCTTACCTCAAAATACTCCTTCTTACTTACTCCGTTAAATAGAACATATCCTAATATTGAGAAAAATAAAATAGTAATGATTACCACCATACATCCGGTAGAATTTCCTCTAGACCTATTGGATGTATTAATCATGTGTGTAATCGCTGATACATCTCTACTTAGTTTACTAAGAGTCTGTTTATCTTGTTCTATATTAATTTGTCTTATCTCCATAAGCATGTCCATTTTTTCAATGGCATGATATAAATTGTAAGCCCTTTCGATAATACGGGATAAATTTATAATATCACTAGGGCTAGAACAATGTTCTTGTGCTCTATTAACAACCTCTATAAGTATTGACCGAGCTACTAATACAACCGTAGAACTTATTTGCACATATTCACTGTTATGAGGACCTAATACCTTTTTAATGTGGTCTAATTTTGGTTTGCAATCTCTAATTAACCACTCTGCTAACTCTATAGAAGGTGTCTTATTAGTTATATTATTAATTTGATTAGCAATATATTCAGCATCTTCTTGCACAGGTGCTAATTCTTTAATCGCTTGTATTCTTTTCTTATTTTCTTCACATCTTTGCTTAGTTATTTCACTTACTGCTAAAGATTGCGCTTTATTACATATATCTATAATAGAATCAATATTTATCGCTTTATGATTTTTATCCATATAATAATTGATATAATCAATTCCACATTGCAATATCTCTTCTGCTACCCGATTGGTTAACATATTAATACTATTTAGTGAAATCTGGGGACCCTTTAATACATTTATTCTTTTAGATATTTCCTCATAAAATTCATTTCCGATTAGAAGAGCATTATTAGGTTTACTTACCCTTTTTTCTCTTACTCTTTCAATCTTATTGTCAATTTTGTCAATTTGTTTTTTTATAAAATGCTCAAAAAAAGATTGCTTTGATAAAAATTCTTCGTTGTTTAAAATCTCTATCAATAAATATTCGTTCTCGTTTGATTCTAAGCTTTGTTCAACTTCCATGAGAAAGAATTTCTGAATATCATTTTTCAGAAAAAGTACCGTTTCATCTCCAATATTTTTTAGAAAATCATCAAAGAAAATACTCTCTAAAAATTTTAATTTTAAGAGTAAAGCATATTTTAGAAAATTTAGATTTATTTCCTTTTTTTTATTATAAAAGCATAGATATAAGCTTGAAAGATTTTGAAATGCTGACCAGTTTTTTCTTGATATTTCCTTTTCTTTTACGGGTCCATACCATATTTCACTAGCCTCTTTTACTTTTCCTTCCTTTAATCTATCAAATACGAGTCCATACCATATTTCACTAGCCTCTTTTACTTTTCCCTCCTTTAATCTATCAAAAGCTACATCATCAGTTATAGGATTTCCATTATAGAACCAGAACAAAGCATGTTTTACACGTTCATCACTTTTATAAAGTTCTTTATCTGCTTTTTCAATTATGTCAATAGTCCTTTCTATTGGTCCTATACAACTAAAACTATAATCATTCTCTATATCCTTAGAAGCCATTAGATATTTTTTTATTTTATTAACTTGATTTATCCGTTCTTTTTGTGTGGCGTTTGATAATATTCCTATTAGCCGATATGGATTGTTTAAAACATTTTTCATTTTAGTTCTCTTTATAACTATAATTTTAATCTTTAATTCTAACTAAATAATTTAACAGAATCAAGTCTTTTTACAACATATTAGAGATTTATCAATAAAATTGTATTCGGATGGTATAATTTTGAGTTAAATAATTTGAGTACTTATTAACATTTATGCTGAATATGTGTTTTTTAACACTGTTAAAGAATTTAGTGATGGCTTAATATCTAGCCTTACATTCTATAGGGTATAGATAACCGAGTATGTCTTATAGAATTAAAATAATAAAAAAATTATTTTATGTGAGGATTCTTCTAACAGTAGGAATATTAAATTATGTGCTCTTGTTCTTTTTCTCATCTTCTTTAACTTTGTGCCAGGATTGCCATGCTTCTTCTTCTGTTTCTGCCTTTTTACTACCAAAGACATGTTCATGACGGCGTAGCATTTTCTTATGCGCACACTTCAAGGCATCGAGAATATTCATTTTCCCCTCAGCTTCCCCTGCAACTGCGGAAGCAATTAAAATAAATAAGGCATCACCAAATTCTTCATTAATATCTTCTGTCTCCTTTTTTTCTATCGCCTCAATATACTCTTCACACTCTTCTTTTGCATATCTAGCAAAATCCAGAGAAGTTTGTTTCCTATCCCAGGGACAGCCTTCGGGGCTTCTTAAATATCGGGCAAGGTCTATAAGAAGTTCAAAAAGTTCTCCTGTCCTGTTAGTCTCAAAGTTTATGAAATGACTTTTATCCATTGGCAAACTCCCAATAAAACCGATAAATTCAAGATTTTTTGCAATAATTGCTAAAGTATTTTTAGATAATGACGATAAATTATATGAGAAGGATAAAATAGAATACAAAGACAAGGAAGTCAACTATGGTTACTCAATGTTGTGTTTGCAAAAAGGTGTTGGATAAAGAAACCAATGAATGGATTCAGCCAACCAAAATTTATGACAAAGTGTCACACACATATTGTCCTCATTGTGCCGAGTTATCCCGTAAACTTTTAGGATTGAAACCACGCAAACCAAGTCTTACGACATCTCAATAAATATTTTGTAAATTTCAATACCCGTTATCATTCCCTCTGGTAATTATTTTCACTTCTCGTTTATACTAATATTTGAGAGTTTTTTATTATTTCTAAAGAATATGAGGTATTGTATAAATGGCAAAGATTCATTTTTCTGGTGTTGGTGGGACAGCCATGATTGGTGTAGCATATATTGCTAAGCAAATGGGGCATGAAATTCGAGGCAGTGATAATCCATTATACCCGCCTACATCTATACTTGTAAAAAAATTAGGTGTTCCGATTTATGAGCAATACAGTGCTAAAAATTTAGAATGGAATCCTGACTATGTAATTATAGGCAATGCGTTAAGTCGTGGGAATGAAGAGGTAGAGACAATATTAAGCCATAGAATTCCTTATACAAGCTTGCCAGAATGGTTAAGGCACAATGTTCTATTCAAGCGAAAGCCTGTAGTCATTGCAGGAACACATGGAAAGACTACAACTACTTCTTTGATTGCCTGGGTATTACAATATGCTGGATTGGAACCAGGATTCTTGATTGGTGGGTATCCATTGAATTTTGAGTTTCCATCTTTTTTAGGTAAGGAGGATTCTTATTTTGTTATTGAAGGTGACGAATATGACACAGCCTTTTTTGATAAGAGGGCAAAATTCCTGCATTATTTGCCACAGGTATTAATTGTGACCTCTCTCGAATATGACCACAGCGACATATACAATAATATTCAAGAGATAGAGAAGGCTTTTCAATTACTTTTGAGAATAGTGCCAAAGGAAGGGATTGTGTTCCTTTGTGAGGATAATCACGCAAGAATGTTGAAGGACTATTCATTTTCTCAATGTCAGACTTACGGCTTTTCTAAAGAAGCAATATGGCGAGTTGAGACGGGAATGAATGTGGATTCAAATAAGATGGAAGTGTATGTCTTTTATAAAGGGAAAAAACTATGTTCAATACGACCCAATTTGTTCGGAAAGCATAATACATTAAACATTTTAGGCACAGTGGCGGTGTCACACTCATTAGGGGTGTCTCTTGATACAATTAAAGAAGGGATAGAGACATTTGCAGGTGTCAAAAGGCGTCAGGAGGTGTTTCTGGAAACAGGTAACAAAGTTTTTATTGATGACTTTGCCCATCATCCAACGGCTATTAGAGAGACTTTGTCTGCGATTAGAGAAAAATACCCAGATAAGAAACTTGTTGCAATTTTTGAACCTCGTTCTAATACAACTGTTACCAATATATTTCAAAAGGAACTTGCAGAATCATTGGAAGTGGCAGATGAAGTCTGGCTAACACCGGTATATAGAGAAGAAAAGATACCCATAGAGAAAAGATTGAATAAGGAAAAATTAATTTGTTATCTTCATGATAAATACAAACGAGCAGAAGCAGTAAATAACTTTTATGAGATTTTTGACTACCTGTGTAAAAATGTAGATGGTAATGCCGTTGTCGTCCTTATGAGTAATGGTGCATGTGGAAACCTCAGAGAACAATTGGTAAACTACTTTTCTGTGGATTGATATATGTCCTGGCTTAAACTCGCTGATATTGTATTAATTATTCTTCATGTTTTTTTAATTCTTTTCATTGTTTTTGGATGGATACCTAAGAAAACAAGGAAGGCACACTTTTTTATTGTTATTATTGTGGCATTATGCTGGTTTGTTTTAGGTATCTTTTTTGGGTTTGGTTATTGTCCCCTTACAGATTTGCAGTGGAGAATTAAACTAAAACTTCAAGAGGAAGAACTCCCATTTTCGTTCATAAAATATCTACTTGATAACATTACTGGATATAACTTTAATGAAACGCTAATTGACTATGTAACTTTGTTTATATTTGTAAGTAACTTCATTATATCAACTTACTTAAACATGCCTTACATAAAAAAGCAATTTAAAAGATAAAAAATTATGTTTTAGAAATGAACCTTAAAAGAATAATATAATATCTCTTTAATTTTCCCAATATATTAAAAAGGAATGAAATTTTTTATGCCATTAGTAAGAGGATTTAAGGCGCTTCGATATAATATTGAAAAGATACAAGACCTGAGCCATGTGATTACACCCCCTTACGACATTATAAGTCCAGAGATAAGGGATACATTGGCTAAAAGAAGTGAGTATAATTTTGTTCACATAGATTTACCTGTTGATTGTTCTAAAAAAAATAGATATGAAAGAGCAGGTGAGTTATTCAAAGATTGGAAAGATAAGCAAATATTTGTTAAGGAGGGTAAGGTAAGTGCTTATTGGCTACGGCAGCGGTTCACAGATGTCCGTGGCGTCCAGATGGAGCGGCTTACACTTTTAGCACTTACAGAGATACCTAATGAGAATGATTCAGATACGCAAATCTTACCACATGAGAGAACTTTTAAAAAGCCAATTGAGGATAGGATATCTCTATTAAATGCTACAAATGCTCAATTAAGCCCTATCTTTCTAATCTTTTCTGATAAAGAGCAAATCCTGCGTCAATGTTTTACAAATGAGATTCGCAATGGAAATAAAGAGCCCGATTTAAGTATAGTCACAATTGACGGAGTATTAAATGAGTTGTGGCGAACGGACTGGCAAGAGGGGTTAACTAATCTCTTTGAGGATAAGACTTTATATATTGCAGATGGACATCACCGTTATCAGACGGCAAAGAAACTTTTACGAGATAAAAAAAGGACATTTGAAGCAGGAAAAGGAAATAAAGGACAAAATATTGAACCTTACAAATATATTTTGACTGGTTTTGTAGCCTTTGATGACCCCGGATTGTTAATCTATGCTCCTCATAGAGTAATTAAGGAATTGCCGAATATAGATTATGAAGTTTTCTTCAATGAGTTAGCTAAGTATTTTAAGGTTAGTCGAATAGAAGAGAATCCTGTTGATTATTTGATGATGGAACAAAAAGAATGTAATAAGAAAGAAAGCGAAAAGCCATTACACCGTTTTGGTTTGGTAGTTAAAAATAAGGGTAGGTTTTTATTAGAATTAAATGAGCATGGATATAATAGGTTAATCTCAAAAGGAACAACTCGTGCACTGCAAGATGTAAATGTTTATGCACTACACAAATTGTTGTTTGAGGAGATATTAAAACTTGCTCCTGATGCGCAACTTATTTATGAAATAAATCCTTTCCGTTGTATTGAGATGGTAGAGATGGAAGGCTTGGAAATGGCATTTTTAATAAATCCTATCTATCCAGAAGTAATAAAAAAATGTGCAGAAAACTTTGAATTCATGCCACAGAAAGCCACTTACTTTTTTCCAAAAATTCCAAGTGGATTGGTTGTTTACGAGTATACAGAAGAAAGTCTTTGACTATTGGCTCATGAACATTTTTATAAAATTTGTTAGGATAGGAATATTCCAGCCTGCCATAGTGGCTCCAACACCCGCCATGATTAAAACAATGATTACCGCCGCTATTGCTGCTAATGCCTCACGCAATTTTGTAACTTTCATAAAAACCCTCCTTTGATAATTAGAGATTTGAATCTACGCATAAATGTTTCACTTTGATAATTTAGATAGCGCTAAGTTCACAATATCTATTAATTTTTTTCCATATCTGATATAAGAACTGTAAAGTTGTTCTTCACTTTCTGCCTGCTGGCCCGTATGTATGACAGCCGCAAGATGTGGTTCAATAGAGAAACCGCCGTCATAGCCTGATTTTAATAAGTCAAATACAATTTCTGGCACATATCCATCTCCTTCACCACAGAGGCAATAAACATCTTCACCATTAATTTTCTTTGCGTCTTTTATATGCACATATACAATGTCTTTTTTGACCTGTAAGTAATATTCCCATGAATTTTGTCCATAAGTTACAGGATTGCCTGTGTCGAAGACCACTTTTAGTGCAGGACTATTGACCTCGCCCAAAAGAATATTACTATTCTCCGCAGATAAACCTCCCCAGCCACTACAATTTTCATGAACAAGAATAATCCCACTGTCCTCTGCGATTTTTGCCAATACTCTCATCCGTTTTATGGCTTCATTTCGCCATTCTCTTTCAGGTAAGGGAGAATTTGGGTCATTTGGATAACTCATAACTCGAATAAATTTCGTATTTAATCGGTGCATTCTCGGGATAGCACTTTTTAAGTCATTAATATCAATTTGTGGGTCGCATGTGATAGGTCGAGACCAGTTTGCTATGGCACTTGCAAAACATGAAACTTTCTTCTGATGTTTCTCCAGTTCATCAACCACCTGATTGAACACATTCTCTTGAACCTGAGTAAGGTTTGCACCTTCAATTACTCTCAATTCCATGTAAGTCCAGCCTAATTCATCATGCGCTTGAATTTGTTTCTGGATGGATTTTCCTGCTTCATCACTAATACCTGAATAAAACATATCACATATCCTTTCTGTTTAACCTTTAATTTGATTAATGATTTCTCTTATCTTTTGTGTAGAAGTTTTGATATATTCCAGTGCTTCTGCCTGCGTTTTTATTTTATACTCCGTATGGAGAGAGATAGGACCATTAAAACTACCCTTTTTTATTATGATTTCAAGCATCTCTTTAACAGGGACACATCCAGTCCCTAATGGGACCCATTCTACTTTGTGATTTTTTACTATGAAATCTTTAACGGCTATCATGCGAATCCAGGGTAGCATTGCAACGGTATTTGTTTTCCAGACACCATTAAAGCCTTCTGCCTTTGCATGTCCAATATCAAAATTAGAACCAAGAAAAGGAGAATTTATAGACTGAAAGACAGATAATAAATCCCAGATAGGTCCACCAAAATTATCAAATCCACTATGATTATGATACCCCAGAACAACTTTGTATTTTTCTGCAATCGCCGTTAGAGCATGCAAGTCTTTTTTCACTTTTTGTATCTGTTCTTGCATGTCTAAATTGTCATTATACTTATGATATCCTATACGGACATAGTGAATATTCAAAGCACCTGCTGTCTTTAGAATAGATTCGGTAAAGGGGTCATCTGCACTTAACATTCGTGTCGTCAACATGGGCACTTCAAGATTTGCCTTATGGAAAATATCAACTACTTTGGGTAAATCCGTCTCGACCTTCTCCGGTATTACATGACCACCATCTCGCACCGTTAAATCTACCCCATCCAGTCCACACTCTTTGCATGCTTGAGCAAGTTCTTGCCAATCAAGATTTTGTAGACATTTAGAAAAAATGACAATTTTTATCGTTTGGCTACTGTAAGTTTTCGTTTCAGTGTTTGAAAAGGCATTAAATAAGGAAGGTTGAATTAACATTGAACCTAATATGGCTGTTTTGAAAAAATCTCTCCTTGAATTTAGATTACTCACATAATTTTTCCTTACTATAGGATAAAGATATTATTAAATTTAAAACTTATTTTATAAACCAATAATTATGATACTCAATTTGAATACACAGATAGAAGTGTCTATTCACTTTTTTAAACAAATAATTTACAAAGTTTTATCTGCAGTAGTATCAGTCTTTGTAGTTTTTGATTTTTTACTGGTATGTTTTTCTAACCAATTACAAACAGGGACAAATACCTCTTCCTCACCATTTTCTCCAAAAGCCAGGTCACAATGATTATAATCATGCTTGCAACCAAACTCTTTTGCAAGAATCAGCATTTGTTTATCCTGGGATTTTAGCGAATTAAAGAATTCTTTAGCCGTTTCTAAATTAACAAAAGGGTCTTGGGGTGCATAAAAAAGTAATATGGGTATATCTATTTCGTTTATATGTTCCAGCACATTCAATTTTCCATTTAGCATTATCCATTTCTTCTCCTTTACCCATACCGCCATTTCCTCTATCATCTTTGGGCAGGGAGGTTCAACCATCTTACACAAATCCCATGCAGTCATATTGGGATGAATATTGTAAGGATTTATTGGGAAAAGGGAGTTGCCCATTTTAAAAGTTTTTAATATAGGAATAAGCATTCGTGCAAACAAAAAAATTACTTTTGCGAAGTGTTTCCCAATTTTGACCACAAACGAAGGAATTTTTATATCAGTATTCAAAAAGCCAATAGGAGCACCCAGAGTTATACCCCCAGCAATTTTACTATTACCATGATGTAGAAGATAAGCGTAGAGCAACATCCCTCCCAACGAATGACCTAACCAGAATAATTTCTTATGTCCTGTAGTATTCAGTATAAAATCAATTACAGCAGGTAGGTCATAAGCAAGCACATCATCTACGGCAGCGTCTTTATGGCTCTTTTCAAAAGGAGGCTTTGAAGATTTACAACCTCGCATGTCCAATGTCCAGCAATCAAAGCCATGCTCTTTCAGATAGTCCACAATACTATATCCGTGAGGTGTAAGAAAATTGTTCTGATTGGAGCCGAATCCATGAACAAATAAAATAGGTGGACTTTTATCTGAACCTTTTCGGAACCGACACAGTCGAATTTCCCATAAATCCTTTGAGCGGACATAATATATTTCATTTGTTCCAATATTTTCCTGATTTGATATATTCCATACTAAATAGCCATAAACACAAATAACAATCAACAACACAAGAACAACAATAATCACAATAGTTAACATAATTAAAACACCTCTTATTTTATAGTAATTACTTTATACTAAAAAATAGCCTCCTAGAGCAATTTCTCCTGTTAAAAAATTATAGACTCTGATATTTGTCAAAGAAATTATGTATGATGATAGAATTTGGAGTTAAGCAATTGGAATAGTTTGTATTCGCAACAATTAAAACTGATTTTTTATATACAGTTTAAATTTCTATATCTAATAGGAAAGGAATGTTCTTTTGTAATACAAACCGGACATTATTAGTTTAATAATTTATGTTCTTGATAATGTTTGTATATTTCGATATAATCGCAAGAATAGAAAAGTTAAACAAGGAGCAATTTATTAAGTAGGAGTTTGAAATATGAGTATAATGAATCAGGTTCAGGAAGCAATGAAGACGGCTATGAAGGAAAGGGATATGGTTCGGCTGGAAACATTGCGTATGGTCAAATCGGCATTATTGTTAAAGGAAAAATCAACGGCTCGGACAGAAGAGATGTCAGAGGATGAAGCAATATCCACTTTACGCAGTGAGGTGCGGAAACGCAAGGAGAGTATTGAAACTTATAAACAGTTGGGAAAGCCTGAGGAAGTAGCAAAGTTAGAGAAGGAAATAGCAGTTATTGAAGAGTTTCTACCCCAACAGATGAGTAGAGATGAGACCATACAACGAGTAAAGCAATATCTTGAGGAACATCCAGAGATGAATCATGCAGGGAAATTGACAGGTGCTATGAAAAAGGAGTTGGGTGAACGCGTAGATGGAAAATTGTTAAATGAGGTATGCCGTAAACTTCTGGGTGGATAGTTTATTGCGTTTGTAAAAATCAGTTATGAATCGTGTTTGCTATATATATATATATTGTGTTTGTTGCTTTTTCTGTTTTATCTGTGCTTCCGTATGAACATAAATGGAATGTGAAGAAAGTTCGACAATTCATAGATAACATCAAGAATAAAATGATTCTCAATAAACTAATAAAAACAAAGATACAGACTCTTACCATTATTTTTATATTAACCAAATTATTTTTTTAGTGGTTTTTACTTTGTTAAATGGAATATTTTGAATGTGGAACTTTATGAGTTGGGATAAGAAGAAGGATGGGAACCGATAGCAATGATACTGCAAGCATAGATAGGTAATAAGCCAAGTTCATAGGCTTTTTGTATGAGTGTGTTGTTTTCTGCACCGGGATTAATGTAGAGTTCGTTATGTTTTTTTCTGGCAATTACAGGAAGTAGATTTATACCAATTTGAGGTGGGACATATACGCTAATGCGGTCAATGGGTTCTGGAACTTCTTCAATGGATTTATAGCAAGAAATACCTTCAACTTCTTGCAGATTGGGATTAACAGGATAAACAGTCCAACCTTTATCTAAATATGCACGAACCGCTTTGTTGCTATATTTATTACGGTTGTTAGAAGCGCCTATAATTGCAACTGTTTTTGACATGTTTTTAATTTATCAGTTAGGTATTATTTTTTTGTTGGCTTTTGTCGTTGTAGCACTTCATCAATCAATCCATAATTTTTGGCTTCTTCGGCACTGAGGAAGAGGTCGCGGTCAGTATCTTTATGAATGACTTCAATAGGTTGTCCTGTATGTTTAGCGAGGATTTGGTCAATGGTTTCGCCGATACGAACAATTTCTTGTGCCTGAATTGCTATATCAGTGGCTTGTCCCTGCACGCCTCCCATAAGTTGATGGAGTAAGAATCGTGAAAAAGGCAGGGCATATCTTTTACCGGATGTTCCTGCTGACATCAAGACTGCTGCCATGCTTGCTGCTTGACCAAGGCAAATCGTTATGATTTCTGGACGGATAAATTGCATGGTATCATAAATTGCCAGACCTGCTGTAACACTGCCGCCGGGACTATTTATATAAAGGTTAATCTCTTTGTCTGGGTCTTCTGCTTCGAGGTAAAGCAATTGAGCGATAATGTAATTTGCTGCATAATCATCAATGGGCATACCTAGGAAAACAATTCTGTCTTCAAGCAAACGGGAATATATATCATAAGCCCTTTCACCACGGCTTGTCTGCTGGTATATAGTTACATTTTCAGGGCAAATTGGATTGATAGAGTAAGGATTGATTCCATGTTTTAATAAAGGTTCTAATGGGTCTTTCATCATAGGTTTTTTACTGTTCTTAGGTTTTTTATTCATTTGATTTTTCCCATTCTTCACGGGGAATGACTTTATCAACTATCTTCGCATTATCGAGGATTAATTGCACTACTTTTCTACGAATGATTGCTTCAGTAACATTATCTTTTCCCTCTCCCTCAACAAATGAACGAATAGTGTCTAAATCTATGCCTGTCTTTCCCTGGAGGTTCTGTGCTTCGTTTTCATAATCTTCATCGGCTACTTCTATTCCTTCTGCCTCTGCTATTTCAACGACAGATGTATTCCATTTAATCATTTTTTCTACAGTTGTTTTTGCACTATTTTCTATCTGTTCCCTTTGTTTTTCAATCTCTGACATAGGGATTCTCATTTTTAACATTCGCTGAATGTCATTTTCTATCTGTTCTTGTGTTGCCTCTTCAATAAGTGATTTAGGAATTTCAAATTTGCTATTTGCGATAACCTGGTCAATGACTTGCAGTTCAAGTCCTTTATCGGATTCTTTTGCAATTGCTTCTTCCAGTTCTTCCCTTATTTTCTGTTTTAAGTCTTCGAGGTTTTCTGAACCCACTTGTTTTGCAAATTCATCGTCTAATGGAGGCAATTCTTTCCGTTTGATTTCCTTAACCTTGATTTCGAAAAGTGCCTTCTTGCCTGCAAGATTTTGATTTGGATAATCTTCAGGAAATTCTACTTCGCAGTTTTTAGTTTCACCAACTTTAGCACCAATAAGTGCTTCTTCAAACTTACCAAAGAATCTTTTTGACCCAACGATGTATGGATAGTTTGTAGCACTTCCACCTGCGAAACTTTCACCATCCACAGTGCCATTAAAATCTATAATAGCCTGGTCTCCTTCTGCAATTTCAGCATCAGGGACAGATTGATAAATTGCAAAGCGGTTTCGTAATGTTTCTAATCGTTCTAAAATTATGTTGTCATCGGGAACAAATATTTTTCGTTCCAACTCAATTCCACGGTATTTGCCCAGTTCACATTTCGGTGCCACTTCAAATGAAACTATGAAAGTAATATCTTCGTCATCTGGCAGTTTATCAAGTTCATCTAACCCTTCAAAATGTGGGGTAGAAAAAACATTGAACTTATTATCTTCTACTAGTTTTTTTACTGCTGCGGATATAACTTTTTCTCTGGCTTCGCTTCGAACAAGTTTCCCAAATTTATTTTCAATCAGCCATGCAGGGGCTTTGCCTTTACGAAAACCCGGGACTTCTGCATGTTCTTTTAATTCTTCTATATCTTTGTTCGTTTGATTCTTAATATTTACAGCGGGAATGGTAATTTTAACGGAATATAAGCAATCCCCTTTGTAATCAATTTCAAATTCAGGGTCTTTTTCAAATTTAAACTCTTCCTCAACTTCATCGTCAGCGTGGTGATGATGTTTATGTCCAGAAACTTCCTGTGTAGCCTGTTCTTCTGGAGAAGTATCATTTGTAGTTTTCACTTCTTCATCTGTTTCATTTTCAGAAGATAGTGGTTTGTTTTCATTATTTTCTGTTGGTTCTGACATAAGAAAAAACCTATTTTAAAGTTACTTTTAGTTAATTTACTGTTTATTCTTTCAATGTGGGCGAGGCGGGAGTTGAACCCGCACACCTCGCGGTACTGGATCCTAAGTCCAGCGCGTCTGCCAATTCCGCCACTCGCCCCTCATGCTTAAAAAACATTCGGGTTTAAAGATTATCATAAATCCGCATTTTTTTACAACTTTTCAGATTAGCAAGTTTTTAGAAATGGGATAGATTTGTGATATTCCTGGATATTTGATGCGTTTGTTCAAAAGTATCAATAACTTTCTGAGTAAGTGCGTCAACGGAAAGACCAACCATTTTTAACTGCTCTTCTCTTGAAGCGTGTTGGCAAAATATATCCGGAACGCCCAAACGATATATTTTTATATCTTCTGTGGATAAATTATCATTGAAATATTCAAGAATAGCACTACCCAAACCACCGATTAAAGTATTTTCTTCAACGATGAACAATCTCGATGTTGAAAGGCTATTAAGTGTTCGAGTATCTAATGGTTTTACCCACCTTATATCAAGAACCCCTATGGATATACCCATATTTTGGAGGCATTTTGCCACCTGTATACAATTATTAACTTCTGAACCAGTTGCTATAAAGTAGCCGTCAGTCCCTGAGAGTAATATATCTGCTCCCATATAATTTCGGTCCTTGATTGGACCTGTGGGAATTGCCTGTGCTTTGGGATAGCGAATAGCAATGGGTTTACCCTGTAAGATTGCGATTTCAAGGAGTTTTTCGAGGTCATAGCCATCGCGTGGAGAACATAACTTCAAATTCGGTATCAACCTCAAAAAAGAGAGGTCAAAAGTGCCTATATGTGTTGCACCATCTTCACCTACAAGTCCTGCACGGTCAATAGCAAAGGTCACGGGCAAATTTTGTAAACATACATCGTGAATAACCTGGTCATAAGCCCGTTGGATAAAAGTAGAATATATGGCTACGACAGGTCGAAATCCACGGGCAGCTAACCCAGCAGCAAGCGTTACTGCATGCTGTTCGCATATTCCCACATCGAAAAATCGGTCAGGAAATTTTTGAGCGAACTCAGTCAGACCTGTTCCTGCGGGCATAGCCGCGGTAATAGCAATGATTCGATTGTCGGTCTCTGCAAGTCTACATATCGCTTCGCCGAAGTGTTCTGTAAAACTTTTAGTGGGTCCTTCAACTGGTTGAATTAGAGGAACTCCATCACCTTCCTCATCTGATTTAAATATTTTTTTAGGTTTAACGCCGTGATATTTTTGTGGGTCTTCTTCTGCTTCTTTGAAACCTTTGCCTTTTTCCGTTCTACAATGAAATAGCACAGGACCTGTAAAATATTTTAAGTTTTTAAAACATTCAATTAGTAGTGGCAAATCATGACCATCTACCGGACCGATATAATTAAAACCTAATTCCTGAAATAGCATACCTTTAGTGATGAAACCTTTTACAGATTTTTCTAAATCATGAATAGTCCGCGTGACTCTTTTTCCTACAATCTTTTTTACAAAACTGCCCACATCTTCTTTTGCTCTTTTATAAGGATAAGCCATAATAAGCCGATTAAAATATCGAGCCAGAGCGCCAGTATTGCGGGCTATAGACATTTCATTATCGTTTAATATTACGAGTAGGTTTTTCTCGAGATTCCCAGCATGGCTTAATGCCTCCATTGCCATACCACCTGTCATTGCACCATCACCAATAACAGCAATAACATGATAATCTTCACCTCGTAGGTCACGGGCAATTGCCATGCCCAACGCTGCGGAAATAGAGGTAGAACTATGGCCTGTCCCAAAGAAATCCAGAGGACTCTCTTCCAAACGCGGATAGCCACTAATGCCTTCTTTTTGACGCAGTGTTTCAAAGTTGTGATTTCTACCTGTTAATATCTTATGTGTATATGCTTGATGTCCTACATCCCAGATGAGAACATCCTTCCCAATATCAAAAACATAATGTAGGGCAATAGTTAATTCAACAACTCCAAGAGGGGAAGCCAGATGCCCACCATTATTTAGAACGGTAGCAATGATTTTCTCTCTGATTTCATTTACCAGTTCTTCTAACTGTTCTAATGATAATGTCTTTATATCCTCTGGAGAATTGATGTTATCAAGTACAGCCATTTTTATTATTTCCACTAAATAAATACTTCGTTAACTTAAATTATTCTTATATAATACCACAAATTTCATATAAATATCCTCACTTTAAAACTATTTGAATTATTATTCTTATTGTATATTGTTTATTTACCAAGGAAATTTTTGTAAGATTGTGTTATAATAATTTACATGTTTTTATGCAAGTTTTAATATATTATTCTAATCAATTAGGAGGCAGATAGAAGTTATTATGAGGTTAAGAAATTCTTTTATTATCTCTTTATCAAGTTGCATTTTATTTTGTTCCTGTTTTGCATTTTCAGATGAAATAGCCGAATCAGGAAGGAAGGTTTTTCAACAAGTTGCTTCTTCTGTAATCACAGTGCGTGCAAACTTATTAATAACTACCTCAGATAGTGAGGAGGAATCGGTTGGACAATGCACTGCCGTTTTGGTTTCGCCTCCCGGAGTCGCAATACTTGCTCTTTCGGCACTTGACCCTTCTATCCTTATTGACCAAGAATTTAGAAATTCGATTAATATCAATATTGCTTCAATAAAAATGATTTTTAAGGATGAAAAGGAAATCGCTGCGGAGGTGCTTTTACAGGATAAGGATAGAGATATAATGGTAATTAGCGCTAAGGAAAAAATACCGGAAGATGTTACAAAAATTTTGTTGGAAAAAGAAAATATTTCAATTCCACAGGTATTAGACCCATTATTATTAATTATGCAACATGGCAAGGTAGCACGGCGTTCTCACACCGCAACAATTTTGAGAGTTGAAAGTATTATAGAAAAACCATTTTTGTTTTATACATTAAATCAAGGTCGTTCTTCTGATATTTTGAGTTCGCCTCTATTTTCAATGGATGGTAAGTTTGTCGGTATTGGCACTTTGCGGGTAATTCAGGAATGGAAAGATGAAGTAGAAAGTAATACTCTGGTCATTGTTTTACCTGCTGAACAAATTATCCCTCTGGTAAAAGAGGCAGTGAGTCATGGAAATAAAGAAGGAACACCTACCCCACTTACAGAAGTAAAACCTACAAATTGATAATATACTCAAAGTATTTAAAAAACAAGCGGGATTTAGTTTCCTTACTTATTTTTTGAATAATAGATGTGATATTATTTCATAAAATTTGTATAATAGTTAATATAAGGGATTATTTTAGATGTATGCTTTTAAGGAAATTTAATTAAGGAGATACTTAATGAAACACACAAGAATAATGACTCGGAAAAACATCGCTCTTGAAACTGCTGATGCTGGCACAATTATTACTATTATTGCAACAGTTCTTACTGCGGTTGCTAGTTTGTTGACAGCAATTTCACCTCTAATAGGCAATAAAGGATAGATTTAATTCATTGTTTGTAAGTAGATTGAATTTTTGCAAGAAAAATAATTAAAAAATTATCCTTGCTGCATGTATTTTTATTCAGTTTTAAAAATCTATTATTCTTTTACCACCAATAAACATTGTGAAAATTTTCTTTTGTGTACTTCTTAACACTCCATAAATATTTATATAACGATATAATATTACAGTCTATTAAAAATAAAGGGATTTTTATATAAGATTTAAGTTGACATAGGGTATATTTATATTTTACTATTAATTATACTTAATGGTAAGTATAATTTTGTAAACATACAAATAATGAAAGGAATAAATCATGTCGGAAGATTTGAAAGCAAAATTTGAACAAGCAGTAAAAGATGTTACCCAGTTATCTGAAGCACCTGATGCCCAGACAAAATTGCGTTTATACGGATTGTATAAGCAGGCAACAGAAGGTGATTGTAAGGGTTCCCGTCCGGGCATGATGGATTTTGTAGGCAGGGCAAAGTATGATACATGGAAGGCACTGGAAGGGACTTCACAAGAACAAGCAATGCAGTCATATATTGCCCTTGTAGAAGAATTAAAGTCTCAGGATAAAAAATAAAAGTGAGAGGGTTTATATAGAAAAACCGTTTCTGAATAAACTTCAGAAACGGTTTTAAAATTTATACTGTGGTTAAAGATTACTTTTTCTTTGAAGTCTTCTTTTGTTTCGCTTTATTTGTAGACTTTACTTTTTTATTTCTTGGTGTTTCAATTGCTGCTTGTGCTGCGGCGAACCTTGCAATAGGAACGCGATAAGGACTGCAACTAACATAGTTTAAGCCGACACGATGGCAGAATTTTACAGAAGAGGGTTCGCCACCGTGTTCACCACAAATACCGCATTTTAAATCAGGTCTTGTAGTTCTTCCCTTTTCAACTGCCATTTTTATTAACTGTCCAATTCCTTCCTGGTCTAAAATTTCAAATGGGTCAGCAGGCAGGATTTTATTTTCTAAATAAATGGGTAAGAAACTTCCAATATCGTCGCGTGAGAAGCCAAATCCCATTTGCGTTAGGTCATTTGTTCCAAAGCTGAAGAACTCTGCCGTTTCTGCAATTTTATCTGCTGTCAAAGCGGCACGAGGAACTTCAATCATTGTTCCTACCATATAATTAATTTTAACATTCATTTCTTTCATCACATCTTTAGCTACTTGATGAATTATTGCAACTTGATGGTCCAATTCTTGTTTTGTTCCAACAAGTGGAACCATTATTTCCGGTAGAACCTTCACTTTTTGTTTAATCAATGTTCCTGCAGCTTCAAGGATAGCACGAGCTTGCATTTCAGTTATTTCGGGATAGGTAATGCCTAAACGACAACCACGATGACCTAGCATAGGATTTAATTCATGCAATTTTTCTACACGTGCTTTAATTTCTTCTACGCTGACATTGCAAAGTTTTGCCAGATTTTTTAATTCTTCTGGGTCATCCAATAGACTACCAACAAATTCGTGTAAAGGCGGGTCAAGCAAACGGACAGTAACAGGTTTACCATTCATGACTTTGAATATACCAATGAAATCTTCTTTCTGGAAAGGTAAAAGTTTCATTACAGCGGTACGGCGTTCTTCTTGATTTTTTGCAAGAATCATTTCGCGCATGTGAATAATTCTTTCTGGCTGGAAAAACATGTGCTCAGTTCTGGCAAGACCGATACCTTCAGCGCCAAATTCAACGGCTTTGGCTGCATCGTCAGGGCGTTCTGCATTTGTGCGGACTTTCAATTCACGAGTCTCATCAGCCCATTTCATTATGATAGCAAACCATTTATTTTTTTCAGGTTGTGCCGGAATAACATTAAGAGAACCTTTGTATACTTTGCCTGAACTTCCGTTCATGGAAATCCAATCGCCCTCTTTTAAGGTTTCACCAGCCACATGAATTTCTTTTTTATCGAGGTCAATATGTAAGTTTCCGCAGCCTACGATACAGCATTTACCCCAACCTCTTGCGACTAAGGCAGCATGAGAGGTCATACCTCCTCTTGCGGTTAAGATGGCTTCTGCAGCGTGCATACCGTGCACATCTTCAGGAGAAGTTTCTTCTCTGACAAGAATAACTTTTTCGCCTCTATTTGCCCAGGCTTCAGCGTTGTCTGCCGTCAACACAACTTTTCCTACTGCACCACCAGGACCAGCAGGTAAACCTTTAGCAAGTAATTTTGCATTCCTCTCCTTTTCAGGGTCAAGCATAGGATGTAAGAACTCATCTAATTGAGTAGGTCTGACACGCATAATTGCAGTATTTTTATCAATCAATTTTTCATTCACCATATCTACTGCAATCCGGACAGCTGCTATTCCTGTCCGTTTCCCTGTGCGTGTTTGTAGCATATATAATTTACCCTCTTCTATGGTGAACTCAATGTCCTGCATATCTTTAAAATGTTTCTCTAATTTATTTCGAATGTCCACTAAATTTTTATAAGTTTTAGGCATAAGTTTTTCTAATGATGGTAGATGTTGATTCTCTTGGGTCTTTGTGGCTTCGTTCAAAGGGTAAGGAGTGCGAATCCCTGCAACTACATCTTCGCCCTGTGCATTAATAAGCCATTCACCATAGAACTTATTCTCACCTGTGGCGGGGTTACGAGTGAAGGCAACACCGGTTGCAGAAGTATCGCCCAGATTCCCAAACACCATAGATTGAACATTTACGGCTGTCCCCCAATCATCGGGAATCTTTTCAATACGGCGGTAAGCAATGGCTCGCTTTCCATTCCAGGACTGGAATACTGCTTTTATCGCACCCCACAATTGTTCATTTGGGTCATCAGGAAATTCTTTTTTCAATGTATCTTTTACAATTTGCTTAAACTTCTTACTCAATTCTTTAAGGTCATCTGCATTGAGTTCCGTATCCAGTGTTACCCCTCTTTGCTGCTTCATTTCCTCCATAGCGGCTTCCATCTGTTTGCGGACAGCCATATCTTCCTTCTCAGGTTCGATACCTGCTGCTTTTTCCATCACGACATCAGCATACATCATAATCAACCGCCGATATGCGTCATATACAAAGCGTTCATTCTTTGTCTTTTCGATTAGTCCCGGAATGGTTTTAGAACAAAGACCTACATTGAGCACGGTTTCCATCATACCGGGCATGGAGATACGCGCACCAGAACGGACAGATACCAACAAAGGATTTTTGGTGTCGCCAAATTTTTTGCCCATAATTTTCTCTACTTTTTGCATGGCTTTCTTTACATCATCAACAAGAGAGGAAGGAAGTTTTCCCTTATTTGCATAATATTCTGTGCACATTTCTGTAGAAATTGTAAATCCTGCAGGAACAGGTATCCCTAAATTTGCCATTTCAGCGAGGTTAGCACCTTTCCCTCCAAGAATTTCTTTCATGTCTGCTCTACCTTCTGCCTTACCACCTCCAAAGGAATACACATACTTTTTACCCATAGATTTTCATCTCCTATTTATGTTTTGAGGTTTGGGAAACATCTTTATATATAAAAATGTTTCGTAAAGATTAAAAAAACTCCCTTCCATTTGGGAGTCATAAAAAGTATTTTGATATTATTTTATGGAATTAAAATGAGGTTATGGTATTATAATACTTTCTTATGCATATTATCAAACATCTGCTTTATTTTCTTAAAAAACAATAAATTCTCTTAATTTAATAATGGTTGTATTAAAATTATTAAGGTAATGGTATATGTATGAAAATATAGAGAAAGATGAACATAAAAAAGAGGAATCAACTCCAAAAAGTTCATGGTATAGAAACCCTGCTTTAAGATTTGTCGTGATTTTTATAATTGTTGTAATAAGTTTTTTAACAGCATACCGGTATTTGATACCCACGACTTTTAATGACCGTTATTTATTTACATTAGCAGTTCATACTTCCTGGGTATTGAATAAGATAGGAGACAGTTCAGCATTAGAAGGCTTGCCTCTGGATAAATCGCCAGAAGAATGTCGAGCATGGTTGGTAGCCTGGGCAAGAGGTGCAGAGCAACCATCGCCAGAGGATTATATTAATGTAAAGAAAGGTCCATTGACACCCTGGGAGCAGTGGTCTTATCGTGCACAGAGAGCAAGGGAGCAAGGAGTGCAGACGAAGTTAGGTCCTCGAGTGGTGTTTGTATTGAGAGAGGGATTAACCCAGAAGATAACAAGAATTGAAGAAAAGATTAGTGAACTAAAAAATAATCACAATTTATCTGAGCCTGAGAAAGCAAGTTTATTGGCAAAATATAACGACGAATTGCACTCATTGCTATTCCAGGATGAAGAGGCACAGAAAAATCCGGAGGAAAGACAAAAAATAAGTGGGTATGTTTTTCCATTTGTAATTATTTCTGAATGCGGTGCTATTGAGATTATGGCTATTTTTTTTGCAGCCATAATAGCATTCCCTACTTTTTTTAGAAAAAAACTGTTAGGTGTCATTGTCGGAATTCCGTTAATGTATTTTGTTAACATATTCCGTTTGAGTTTTCTTGCTGTGGTGGGGGCATTGAATGCAGGTGGAAAATGGTTTGAATTTTTACACTATTATGTGTGGCAGGCTATTTATATCGTCTTCGTAGTAGCCGTCTGGCTTGTATGGATTGAATTTGTTGTGTATGCCGAGGAGAAGAAAGGAGTATCTTTCCGAGAACGTATATCACAAATTTTTCAGAGAAGAACATTATTGCCACTGGTTCAGACTCTTGCCTTCTGCATTAAGTTTATCGTTATCGTAATACCTCTGGTATGTATCTGGTGGTGGCTTATTCCAATTTATGGCTGGATACTTGTGCAAATATCAGGTTCAGTTTTAAGGTTTGTGCTGGGGGTTCCCATTTTGGCAGGTGGGGTGCGTCCATCAGGATTCTTAAATACAGGTTCTACAATCTATTTTCTCATTCAAGGTTATGAGTTTGAAAAAACCTCACCTATTGCTTTATTAATAACAAACCTGCCTCCTTTTATTTCATTAATGTTGGTTACCCGAATATCGTGGTTAAGTAGACTTAAAAAAATAATATGGGGTTCAGTCATAATCATTCTGGGACATATCTTATTCATAGTAATTGTGCTCCGCTATCAAGAAATATTAAAAGAATATAGTGAATTACCTGTGGCTGTGATACAGTTTTATCTAACTATGCCATTTATGCTCTGGATAGCAATGGTTTTTAGAGACCTATTCCTAAAACGCTCAGAGGAAAATATCCCTCCTAAAAAACAAATGTGAGACCTAAGTATCCTCTAAAAACATTAGAAAATCTTTAGTAGACAGTAGCAAGTTCAATTAGTAATAACATTAATCCTTATATAAATGGTAAAATAAAAATAAAAGGGTATGCTATGCCAAAAAGTAAACAGAAGAAAACAATACATTTTATTGGGCATGCTCACATTGACCCCGTGTGGCTCTGGCAATGGACAGAGGGTTATACAGAGGTGCTAAGCACTTTTAGAAGTGTGCTTAATCTAATGGAAGAATTTCCTGATTTAAAATTTACAGCGGGAAGTTCCTGTTTTTATGAATGGATACTAAGCACAGAGCCCGAGTTAATAAAAAAAATTAAACGCAAGGTAGAAGAAGGAAGATGGGAGATTGTAGGGGCGTTTTATGTAGAACCTGATTGCAATCTTCCTTGTGGTGAATCTTTTGTTAGACATGGATTATATTCACAAAAATTTTTCCAAAAAATATTTGGTAAGAAAGCAACGGTTGCATTTGCTCCTGATAGTTTTGGGCATGCAGGGACACTCCCACAAATATTAAAAAAATTAGGAATAAAATATTATGTTTATATGCGGCCTTCGCCAAAATTAGAAAGGGAATATCCAGAAGGAACTTCATTTCAATGGGTTTCACCTGATGGTTCATCTGTCATCGCATCTGTAATACCTGAAAGTTACGGAGGAGAAACAGATGAAGTGCTAAGGAAAATAAAGAACATAGAAAAGTATCCATATTGGAATGAGAAACAACAAAACTTTATGTGCTTTTATGGGTTATGTAATCATGGAGGAGGTCCGACCCGCGAAACCATACAAACCATTATAAATAAACAAAGAGAATTTAATAGTTATGAATTTATATTCTCTACTCTCGAGGGATACTTTAAAAAACTAACAAAAAATTTACATGATTTTCCTTCTATCCATGACGAATTACAACATCATGCTCGCGGCTGTTATAGCGTTTTATCTGAAATCAAAAAATTAAACCGTCAATTAGAACATAAAATACTCACTGCCGAACGATTTGCCACTGCTGGATGGTTATTAAAAGAAGTGGATTATCCAGATGAAGTTTTTGAAGCGATGTGGAAAGATTTATTATTTAACCAGTTCCACGATATTTTAGCGGGAACAAGTATATTTGAAGCCTATGAAAATGTCAGAGACCAACTTGGAGCAGCAAGGCATAGGGCTGATGTAATCATAAATAGAACAGCACAAAAAATAGCAAATAGTATAAACACGGTAGGAAATGGGAACGCAATAGTTGTAATAAATCCACTTCCCTGGCCAATAAAACAACCAGTAGTCGTATCTGAAATAATTACAAGAAACATAAAAGGTGAATTTGAACTAGTTAGTGATGAACAAACATGTTTTCCTATTCAATCTATACAATCTCACTCCCCGGGTTCTAAAAAATATGTATTCATAGCGGAAGTGCCATCAATGGGGTATAAAGTATATTTTGCAACCGAAGAATGTGAAAAGCATAAAGAAATTCATAAATTAAAATTAAAACCGCATACAGCACCTTATCCTCCGGAAGTAGTAAATAACCGATTAGAAAATGACTTCTGGCTTATTGATTTTGACTATATCCGAGGAGGGATTTCTCATTTATATGATAAACAACACAAGGTTGATGTTGTAAATAAGGCAGGTATCCCTATTCCATTGGTTGATTCCTCTGATACATGGAGTCATAACATTGAAAGATATAATATTGAAGCGGGAAAATTTGTTCTGACAGATATGTTTATAAAAGAAAAGGGAGAAATATTGGCAAGTATTATTCAGGAGTTTCAATTTAATCAATCAAAACTGATACAAGAAACTGTTTTATATAAAGACCTAGAAGAGATTGATATTTTTCTTAAAATTTTGTGGCTAGAAAAATATACTGTATTAAAGTGGGCAGTAGACACAAAGATAAACAATGGTATTGCTACTTATGAAGTTCCTTATGGCACAAAAAGCCGACCTTGTAATGGAGAGGAAGAAGTAGGACAACAGTGGGTAGATTTATCAGGAAATATTGATGATAAGTCGTATGGGTTATCTATAATTACAGATAGCAACTATGCTTATGATATAAAAAATAATATTATGAGAGTAACACTTCTTCGCAGTCCTGCGTATGCACATCAAGAACCTGAAAGAATTTACACTTCTTGTAATTATCATATAATAGACCAGGGTTGGCATGAGATGGGTTTAAGGCTTATTCCTCATTCTGAGAGTTGGCAAGACTCAAGAGTTATAAAATCTGCATGGGAGTTTAATGTCCCCCCTATTGTTCGTGATGAACCTCCGCATACAGGAAAACGAGGACTTACTGCTACACTATTAGGCACAGAGGCAAAAAATGTATTAATTTCCGTTGTCAAAAAAAGCGAAGGAGGTAAAGATTTAATTGTAAGAGCATACGAAACAAATGGAATTGAAACTTTGACTAATCTCCATCTGCCTTTCGCACAGTTATTCTTTCCTCTAAAGTTCAAACCTTTCGAAATCAAAACAGTCCGAATAGATTTAAAGAAAAAAGAAATAGAAGAGACCAATCTATTAGAGGAATAATTAAGTTGAACCGACTTGAAAACATAGAACAATTATGTCTTTCTATTCTTGCAGATTCTCCAGACCCGTGGGTTCCTCTGGATAAGTTAGTTCAGAGGTGTAGAGAAATAATGGGTGATGAAAGTATTAATGAGGCAATAATAATGTCTTTTTTATCTAAACACCCTGAAGTAAAGGTATTCGATTCCTTTATATCTAATAATCCCGTATTGGAAGAAATTCTGGGGGGGCAGAAACAAGAACTACAGCCTGTTATAATCTTAAAAAAGCGTCTTCCGAAAGAAAGGGACATATTAATATGGATTCACAATCATTTAGAAAAACTTATCTCTTTACTTGCAAATACAGAAGGAATGGAAACTAATGATACTAAAAAAGAACAAATAAATAATATCCTTAATAAAACAAAAGTATTAAAAGAAAAGGTAAAAAAAATGATAGGTAAAGAGAAAGATATAATGTAAGTTAAATGTATTATTGTAAAGAGGAGTAAAGATGTTTTCACTATGTTAATGATTATTGTCAGTCTATATTCAGTTCTTACCATCAGTCCAGAAGTGATTACTTTAAATCTGGAACCAATTGTTCAAGATGTAATTGTGGAAGATATAAATCAAGATGACCTGAAAGATTTAATATTTCTTATTTGTGAAGAAGATGGCTATAATAAAAAACTTGTTGCATTTTATCAGCAGCAAGGGGTCCCAAAATTTAGTGAGAGTTCTTCTTACACTTTTCCTATTACTGTGCCTTGTTCTGTTCTATTTACTACAAAGATGGAAAAGAATAAACATTCTATTGTCATAGCCTATAGTGATGGGTTTAATATTTATAACTTTCAAGGGAATAGTGCAACATTAGAGAAATCCGTCACATTTCCAAATATTTTTCCTTACAATTCTAAAGAGCCTGTAATTCTAAAAAATATATCTTACGACTTAGATGACGATGGAACAGATGAGTGGTTTATTTCTACGGCTCATGGTATTACTATATTAAAAAATTATGCACCTATATCAGATGTTTCCTTCCATATTTTTCATGAAATATTTTTTGGGAACAATCCAACACTTTATTATCAATTTCCTGTAATTTTTCCAATAACAAATAGTAACAATAAATTGAAACCTGTTGCATTTTGGGGGGATAAAGAGTTAGTGCTTGCCCACGGAGATAATTGGAGTTCAGTCACTAAAATAGACATTGAAAGGAAAAATCCCGAAAAATGGGATTCTACTTATTGTTTAGGTGATGTTAATAAGGATGGCTTTCCTGATATTTTACTTACAGAGACTCAGGGAACCTTAAATTTGAAAACCAATGCTTATATGTATATATCCGAAGGAAAATTTGCATATCCAGAACAACCCCAATTTGAGTATAAAATAAAAGGTGCTGTATGTTTACCTGTTGTTAAAGATATTAACGGTGATAAACAAGATGACCTTATCCTTTTTAATATTCCCATAGGATTAACAAACTTCATTAATTTTTTTATACGGGGAAAATTATCTGTGGATTCAAAGGTATTTCTATCTGACGGGAAACAACTTCCACCAAAACCAAGTTATCAAACTAATATATTAATGGACGCACCTGAAGGCAAAGACCAGATTGCATACGCGGTAGATGACTTTTCAGGCAACGGCGTGCTTGATATTGCATTTGGAAGGGCTCGCAATGTTTTACAGATAAATACAAGCAGTTTTTCTGAAGGTGTAATGAAAATAAAACAATGGATAAAATTAGATATTCCTGGTTTCGGTCTAATAAAGACAACCAATATAAATGATAATAAAAGTAGAGATATGATTATTCATCGCCCAAGCGGAGAAAACAAAAATCGTGTAGATATAATCATTTTCTAATAGGAAACGAGTATGAATTTAGTTGATAGTAAATTTGAAAAGGCAAAAGAGCAATATGAATTTTTATGCAAAGAGATAGAAAGACATAATGAACTCTATTATATTTATGCGAAACCAGAGATTACCGACTATGAATATGATATGTTGATGAAGGAACTGGAAGAAATTGAAAAACAGTATCCACAACTTATAACACCATATTCTCCGACACAACGAGTTGGTGGAAGAGTGATTGATGAATTTCAATCAGTTGAGCATACAGTTCCCATGCTTTCTATTGACAATACCTATAATGAAGCAGAAATCAAAGAATTTGACCAGCGTATAAAAAGGGCACTTCCTACAATAAAAAAAATAAGTTATGTGGTTGAACTAAAAATTGATGGCGTTGCCATGTCAATTAAGTATAGAAACGGCATTTATGAGCAAGCAGCAACCCGTGGTGATGGTTTTCGTGGTGATGATGTAACAGAAAATGTTCGGACAATTAAATCAGTCCCTTTACGCTTAAAAGGACCTGTCCCTGAGACAGTTGAAGTTCGGGGGGAGGTCTTTATGAAAGACAAAGAATTGGAACGATTAAACCAGATTAGAGAAGAACTTGGAGAAGAACCTTTCAGAAATCCAAGAAATACTACCGCAGGAACGCTGAAACTCAAAGACCCAAGATTGGTTGCCCAGAGGAGATTAGAAACCTTCTTTTATGAGTTAATACTGCAAGAATCAGAAAAAAGTCTTGTTAAATCACATGTGGAAACATTGAACAAATTAAAAGAATGGGGATTACCTGTAAATCCTCATTGGAAAGAATGTGCAGATATTGAACAAGTAATAGAATATTGTAGTCAATGGCGTGAAAAACGATACACTCTGGAATATGAAATAGATGGAATGGTGATAAAAGTTAATGAACACCGTATCAGAGAACTTTTAGGAACCACAAGTAAATCTCCACGCTGGATAATTGCATACAAATTTCCTGCAGAAATAGCACGAACAAAATTGTTAAATATCAAAGTTCAAGTAGGCAAAACGGGAGCATTGACACCTGTTGCAGAGATGGAACCCGTTCGTCTTGCAGGAACTATTGTAAAACGAGCAACACTTCACAACTTTGAAGAATTAGAAAGGAAAGATATTCGTATTGGAGATACTGTAGAAATTCAGAAAGCAGGAGAAATCATACCACAAATTATTAGACCTATACTCGAACTTCGTCCTCCCAATACTAAACCATTCAAGCCACCTGAATCCTGTCCTGAGTGCGGTAGCAAGGTGCAAAAAGACCCAGAAGGTGTATTTTATCGCTGCTTAAGTATGGATTGTCCCGCACAATTAAAACAAAAAATTCAGCATTACGCCCAGAGAAGGGCTATGGATATAGAAGGGTTGGGACCTGCTCTGGTTGAACAGTTAGTAAATAAAGGTTTAGTAAAAAATATTGCTGACTTATATCGCTTAAAGAAGGAGCAATTAGTAGAATTAGAACGAATGGGTACCAAATCAGCAGAAAACCTATTGCTTGCAATAGAAGAAAGCAAAAATAGACCTTTTAGTGCTTTGCTTTTTGGATTGGGTATTCGTCATGTCGGACAACACCTGGCAGAGATTCTTGCTAATCATTTTAATTCATTAGATAACCTAATAAATGCAGATGAAAATGTGTTAACCACGATTAATGAAATAGGTCCTACCGTCGCAAAAAGTATAAAAGATTTTTTCTCAACAAAAGCAAACATAGAACTTGTTGAAAATTTGAAAAAATTGGGTGTTAGAACTTATGAAGAAGATAAAGAAACAAAAACCACGGAAAATATTTTAGGAGGAAAGACTTTTGTAGTTACAGGCACATTGAAAAACTTTACACGAGACCAAATAGAACAGAAAATAAAACAGTTAGGAGGGAAAGTTTCTTCATCTGTGAGTAAAAATACAGATTATGTTCTGGTCGGTGAAAATCCAGGTTCAAAATTGGATAAGGCACGAGCATTAGAGGTAAAAACGATTACAGAAGACGAGTTCATGGAACTAATAAAGGGTAATAAAGAATGAATCCTTTTGTTGTTAAAGGTCCTAATTCAATAGATTCAAAAACAGGTGGAGAACTATATGAAAATATAAAAAAGATGAAAATAGAAAAAAAAGGACAGGTAATTATTGATTTGGAAAATACAGAAACAATAGATACATTAGGCTGTGCATGGCTACTTCGTATATCAGAAGAATTAAAAAAACATGATATTTCTGTATCATGGAAAGGTGCAAATAAAAAAGTTGAAGAAATATTAGAAGTTGTTTACCCAGCATTTGAGTATCAAACAAAACAAACACACAATAAAAACTTTTTTGAGACATTTAACTACCGATTTTATGCTATTATTTTAGAGGTAAGAGATTTTTTAAATCTTTGTATTGATGCTATATATTGGACATTTTTGGCTCCTGTTTTAGGTAAAAAATTTAGATGGGAACTGTTCATAGAAGAGGTCTATGAAATGGGTGTCAGGGCAGTTGGAATTGTTTGTTTGATGAATTTTCTGTTGGGCCTGATTATTGCAATGCTTTCCGCAGCACAGGTTGAAAGTTTTGGTTTAAGCATATATGTAGCCAACCTTATTATGATTGGCTTTGCCAGAGAACTTGCGGCAGTTATGACAGCGACGGTTGTATCTGCAAGAACAGGTGCTGCTATAGCAGCAGAAATATCTACGATGGAAGTTCAAGAAGAAATTGATGCTCTTCGAGGTATGGGTATAAATGTATCTCAATACCTTGTTGCCCCAAAGGTATTGGCTCTTTTGATTGTCCTTCCATGCCTTTCAGTCCTAGGACTTATTTTTGGTCTTTTAGGTGGTACAGCATGGGGAGTATTGATTTTAGATTTCAGTCCTGCTGTCTGGTTCAGACAAACGGTAAACTCTGCATACTTTGACGACCTTATGCAAGGTTTATTAAAAACCCTTGTATTTGCCATCTTCATTGTGCTCATAGGTTGCCATAATGGATTCAGGGTAACAGGCGGTTCAAGAGGGGTGGGACTAATGACTACCCGTGCTGTCGTTATGGATGTTTTTATGCTAATTACTGTAGATATTGTTTTCGCAACAATATTCTATTACTTGATATGAAAAAGGAATAATTGTGACTCAAAATGTAATTTCAAAAGTAGAATCACTTCAAGTCGGTTATGATGAAAGAATAGTCCTCAAAAATATATCTTTTGAGGTGTATAAAGAGGAAATATTTCTAATTGTTGGTGGCAGTGGCTGTGGAAAAACAACTTTACTAAAATCAATTTGTGGACTATTAAAACCATCACAAGGTAGTATCTATATAATGGGTCAGAATATAACTCAATTAGACGAAGAGGGATTATCAAAGGTTCAGCAAAATATAGGTATCGCATTTCAATCCAGTGGTCTGATTAACTCAATTACTGTGGGTGAGAATGTAGCACTACCTATCAAGGAATACGGCTCTGTTGACCCTAAAATTATACAGGAAATTGTTCGTATCAAATTAAGTCTCGTAGGTCTGGCAGGAGTCGAAGACAGGATGCCAGAAGAACTATCCGGAGGTATGAAAAAGCGGGCTGGTTTAGCAAGGGCTCTGGCTTTAGACCCACCTCTCGTATTCTTTGATGAACCTTCCGCAGGGTTAGACCCCATAATTGCCTGCGAATTAGATGAACTTATATTAAATTTAAGGAAACTTTTAGGTATAACTTTCGTTATTGTTAGTCATGAACTTGAATCTATTAAAACAATCGCTGACAGAGTATTAATGCTTGATGAAGGTGACGCCATTTTTTGCGGTTCTCTCGAAGAAGTGAAAAGCACATCTATACCAAAGGTAAGACAATTTTTTGAAAGAAGACCGAATGGACAGAAAAAAGTGTTTTCATATCAGTAAATCAAATATAGGAAAATATATATTATAAAAAAACAAGGATAAATTCAGTGGCTACACGAAAACAAAAATTTCAAGTATTTTTATTCTTATTTATTTGCTTGTTGATTGTTCTTGTAATTGTCTATTTTGTATCAGGGATGTATAGCAATTATGGGGTAAGGTATCGAATTGAATTTGACGAATCTATACTGGGAGTTTATGAAGGAGGAGTTGTTGAATATTTAGGTGTTCCCGTTGGTAAAGTCGAGGAGATTAAAGTAAGTCGAGAAGGTAAGCCTTATGTGATAATAAACATTGATAGTAAAAAAGTAACGCTTCACGAAGGTGTCGAAGCAAGTATAGTAATTTATAGCCTTGCCGCAGGAACTATGGCAATATCCCTACATGGAGGAGACCCAAATGCACCTGTATTACCACCCGGTAGTAAAATCCCTGCGCGTCGTTCAACTATCTCTGCCGTAAGTTCAAGAGCCGAAGAATTAATAGAAGACTTAAAAAACATTCTAGATTCAATAAAAACAGGGCTCGAAGGAATTGAATCCGGTGATTTAAACGAAATTGTGAAGAAAGTAGACAAAACTCTGGAAAAAGGTGAAACTCTTATAGATGATATACAAAAAACAGTAAAAAATGTAGATGCAACCATTGAAGAAATGAAACCAAAGTTTAGTAAAACCATGGACACAGGAGAGCAAACAATAAATGAGATAAAAGAATTGTCCAAAAAAGCAGATAAACTTATTTCTGTTATCACAGAAAAAGTGCAGCAAGTAGATATACAAAAGATACAAGAAAATGTAAATTCTACATCGGAAGAAATAAATAAATTGGCGACTGAATTAAAAGATGTTATAAGCAATACCTCATATAAGGCGGATAATGTTGAATTTACCTTACAACAAACATTACAGGAAGTAAACCAAACACTAGAATCATTAAGAAATTTACTTGAATCAATTAAAAATAATCCATCATCAATAATAAGAGGCAAAAATTACAACAGAAATGGGAGATAAACATGAAAAATTATTCAATATCTATAATATCCTGTGTTGTCCTTTTATCCATAAGTTTGTTTGGATGTTTAACACCGGTCAAACCAAACTACTCATTAAAATACTACTTAAATCCCGAGATAGAAGAACAAAAAGGGACAGATACCGGACTAATACTCGCTATAAGAGGATTTGAATGTTCAAGGGCAATTTCAAATTATGTGACTTATCTACATAATGGCAAACTATATTACACAGAAAGCGAAGAGTGGGCAGAACACCCTGCTAATGTGATACAAAGACTTGTAGCAAAATCTCTAAAAAATACAGGTAGATTTAGCGATGTTGCAAGTAGTGTAGAAATAAAAAATCCCGACCTGATTCTCGTCGGAGAAATTACTCAATTTTATTGCGATGAAGAAAATGGATTAGAAAAAATAATTATATCCTTAACTATAAGAATAAGAGAAACAAAGACAAGCAAAATTATATTTACTAAAGAATTCCAGATAGAGCATGAATTTAACAAAGAAACTCAGCAAATTAACGAAGCAATGAATGATGCCCTATCTCAACTATCTAAATCTCTACAAAACGAAATCAACAAAATAGATTTTAATTCCGCTATTAATCATTAACTTCTCATAAATTAAGTAATATGTAGAGAGACTGTAAAAGTATGCTAAAACCGTAGTAGTTTTGGCAGTTTTAAAATTCCCCTCTCGGAGAGGGGTGTCCCACAAGGGACGGGGTGTTCCTATCTTGTCTTAGAATTTTTCAGAGACTACCACAAAAAGACAAAAACGCATGCAAGCAAATTAGATATTCCTATCATATAAACTTCCAGAGACTACCCCGTCAGGCTACGCCTACCACCTCAAAAAAAAGAATTTCACCGTTATGCTTTGCCTGCAACTCTTCACAGAAGGGGAATTATTTATCCTTTGAGAGGAATATTTCATAAGGCCAATGTGCGTGTAATTAAACTCTGGGGTTGTCTAAAAAGTCATTTTTCGCCAATTTTGGTGGTTTATAAACTTATAAAAGAATTTAAAACAATCACATATTAATATAAGTAACCATCTATTTTTTGGAAAAATTTCTCAAAAATGGACTTTTTGGACAGCCTCAGTCGTTATAGGAGGTATAGCACAAATATTCAACTTTCCTTCTTGCTGTGGGAGAGTTGTTATAAGGGGTGTTTTAGGTGAACTGACTCTCCGTTGCTAACGACCACCTCCCTTCGCAATGTGAGGAGTCATTTCCATATTCTTATATGTCGTGTTTGAGTCATAACCCAAGAATATTAACTTTTTAGACTGCGTCCTACATCGTAAAAGATTATGTATTGTTATAATATTTATTTAATTTTTTTTAGCGGACAACAGTGAAATCAAATATATATTTATCCCTCCACGAAAATAGACGCTTCATTGTCTATCTCAATATCTAAATATATTTCTCAAATCTTTTAGCGGACAGGAGTTATTAACAATATTGATTTTCAAGTAATATTACAATATATCAATATAACTTTATGGTAAACTCATTTTAATTCTCTTGCATTCTATCTATTTCACAAGAGTCAAAATAAAGTTAATTTTAATCTCTATTCATAGTCATATTACTTAATTTGTAAGAAGTTGGAGGTCAATTATTTTTGATTTTTTTGTTATTGAATGGCCTTTTTGCCTTTTGTGTGGTTATGAGTAAAAAACCTGAAATCAAGCCAATAAATATTATATCTGTAAGAGAGGAATTTTGAGAGGTATCATTTGTGCCACAGGAAATAATAAGCCTGCGTTTCTCACCTTTGCTTATCGTAAGGTTTACTGATGTGCCTGAATTAACCCTTTTCCCAAACACTGGTTTCTGGCTAATTACATTGCCCTTAGGGACTACATCATCATATTTAGAAGTTATTGAACCTATAGTTAGACCCGCTCCCGTTATAGTCTCTTTTGCTTTCGCTTCACTCATGCCAACTACATTTGGAACTGTAACTCCTTTGTTAATTGTTAAATCTACTGTACTACCTCTTTTTAAAAGTAAGCCTGCTGTTGGTGTTTGACTTAAAACTATATCAGGCGGTTCTGTTTTAATTAGTTCATAATTTAATGCACCTACACTTAGATGTGCAGCAGAAATGGACTCTCTCGCCTCTACCTCAGTCATGCCGACTACATCTGGAACAGTTGACTGTATCTTGGGAGCTTTCGGGTCATCAAACATTGGAACATACGCATACTTGTCGTTCACTCGAATCTCTGCAAATTGCAACTCTGCATCTCCATCTTTTACCATCTTAAACAAAACCTTCAACAACTCAACTGCATCACTCTTTTCGCCGATATTCTCTTCACCCGCAGCACTAACTCGCAAATTGCCACTGACATTTATATCTACATTGCTACTCAACTTCAAACCACTTGCACCTGAACCTAATTGCACGCCCTTCACCTCCGCATACTCTTTATCAAAGTTCAATACAAGGTTGTAGCCTGATAAATTTGATACATTGCTCGCAAATATGGATATAGTCTTTTCTGTTCCTGCTGAACCTATTACATGCTCACTTATCCATACATCTATCTCTGTGTCTGATTTCTCTATATCTGCTAAAATTGTCTCCGCTGCCATTGAGCCTGTTTCGGCTAACCATATCATATCTTGAACATATTTATTATAACTTTTGCTCAACTTCTGATTAGGTGGTGTAGGTGCAATGGGCTTACCTTTTAACCAGCGCTGAATTAAACTTGAATCTGCACTGTCTACTAACCTATCTAAATTTATATCACCTGACTTCATTAGACAAATATTCTGACTATCAGAGAACTTCTTTTTTACCCAACAGTCTAATACATACTTCGCATCGTCATCATTCACAGCACCATCATTGTTCACATCACCAAGGATACAATTACCTGTCGTGCATAATTGTCCGTCTACTAATCCTACTGTAATAGGCTGATTTAAAACATTGTCTAATAAAACAACACCATTGCCCTGCCCATCAGAAGGAATTAGATGCAATAGTCCACATTGAGCATTAGGAGCAGACCAGTTCGGTTTAGCAATTATGTTAAATAAAGTTCCTGAGCCGTAAAGACGACCTCCTTCGACTCCTGATGCAGTTATACGCATGAATATCTTATTCCCTTCAGTACTCGCTTCTGGCAACATCATCATTCCTGCGGTTATACCTGAAAGTTGAACATATATTTGACTCGGGCCTAATAACAGTTCGGGCGGTAACTCTGATTCTATCTGTATAGAATTAGTAGAAACATCATACACAGACCTTGAACTAACAGGTATACGAATCCAACTCGCTTCCAGACTTGCAGGATTATATCTCTCCAAATACATGCCGCCATTTTTATAGTTTATCTCCTCAGGAAAGAATACTGTGACTTTGCTACTTTCTACTACCTCTGATGGCTCGGATAATTCCGTATATCTACCTATATCACTTACTGCCTGAATTGCATACTCGTAAGAGTTTGACGCATCTGCCGTTGTGTCCACATATTCAAAATCATCAATATAGCCCTGATACGGTGGAGATGTTGGACTGTTCAACCGTATCCATGTATCACTACCTACCACCCTGCGGTATACATTATAACCTGCTATGTTATATTCAGAATTTGTACCCCAGGCTATACGGATACTATGCGGACCAATATACACCTGCGGTGGATTTGGTTTCTGTATGTCCTCAGGCTCTAACGCTACCTCCAAATCCGCACCTGAACTAAATAATTCAAATGTTTGTGATTTATATTTCCGTTTAGTTATTGATAATTGACATGGAGGTTTTATTTCACCCAGTTCAGAAAATACAAACTCACCATTTGCGTCTGTTAAAGTAGACACTGTGCCCTGGCTATCTCCAACTCCTAATTCTACCATCGCACCCCAAACAGGCTTTTTACTTATGCTGTTAAGAACCTGACCATAAATAATACCCTGGTTTACTGGCGAAGAAGATGGCAGTGGTGCTGTTTGCCATGAAAAATAAGGGTAACTTTGACCTTCTATAATTTTCCAAATAGTTGTAAAGTCCCAACCAACATAAGTTGATTGCCTCATCATCTCCACTGTTGTCTTACCTTCCCCTCCCGCAGAATTTTCCTGCCCTGATGTCTGGACATTCCAATAACTGCTTGTGACTGTCCCACCATCATGAATATACCCCACCAGGCCACCAACATAAGCATCACCAGCCACCGCTCCTGTGCTGAAACTGTTAGTTATAATACCTTCGGTTCCATTCCATCCCACCAGGCCACCAACATCTTCACTCCCAGACACTTCTCCTGCACTGTAGTTATTTGTAATAAGACCATAAGAATTATGTCCTACAAGGCCACCAATATATTTACCATTACCAGATACTACTCCTATACTATAACTACTCATTATATTACTAAAATAATAATTATGCCCAACAAGGCCACCAACAGAATAATTACCATACACATCTCCGGTATTATAACTATTTATTACACTGCCATTATTATTACCCACAAGACCACCAACATAAGTATCACCCGATACTACTACAGCACTGTAACTATCCGTTATAGCACTATAAAAATAATTATTACCCACCAGGCCGCCAACGTAGTAACCACCAGACACATTTCCAGTACTGTAACTGTTCATTATGTTACCTTCATTGTCACCCACAAGACCACCAACATAGTCTTTACCTGTTACCCAGCAATTTTCTAAACCCAGATTCTTCACCTCTCCACCAGAACCTATACAACTAAATAAACCAATAGAATTCTTTCCTGAACAGTTTATATATAAGCCTGTAATTTTATAACCATTACCATTAAATTTGCCTATAAATGTTCCTATCGGGTTGAATCCTTCCCCAGCGTTCCAATTCTTCGTACCACTTGCATCTATGTTATGAGTCAATTCATATTCTCCGTTTAGAGGATATGCTGCATCATGTTCGACCTTCTGTAGTTCTTCTATGCTGTTTATTTGTATTACTGCTCCAAATATTGTCCCGCATAAAAAGAAACAAAACACAAATGACAATACAGCGTTGCCATTTAATAAATTAGACTGAAATAGAGTGTGAAAATTATTTGATGTTTTCATTTATTTGTTCTCCTACTGGTGTCTGCCCAGTTTAATTAAATTGTTATTTTTAATTTCGATTAATCCTAAACAATTTAAATCATTACTCATTACACTTTCCGATGGCTCAATATTCTTAAACATTGCAATTAGTAATAATCAAACTAATCTGGATTGTTTAAGTGCCATTGTTCCTATACTTTCAATCACTACTCGTATTACCATTCCATTTATAAGTTTTACTGAAAAGATTATACCATATAAATCATTTTTTTGTTATAAAAAATTTTTAAAAAAATATCTTGAAAATATTTTTTTCTAATCATAATAATTTGCTGTAAAAAGGAAATTACAAAAGAATGAGGGAGTCTTTATAGAAAATACCACATCTGTCCGCTAAAAGTATTAGAAGGATTTTTGAGACATTATGATAGACGATGCAATATCATTTCTTTTGTAGAGGTAGATAGTAATTTAACTTATTTTCATTTATTATATCTGTAATATTGATAATGTTTTTAAGCATTTAATCCGATACTTACTGAAATCAAAGAGTCATAGTTTCATTTGGTCGGATTCTAAAGGGTACGGGGTCATCTAAAAAGTCATTTTACGCCGATTTTGGTGGTTTATAAACTTATAAAAGTATTTAAAACAATCACATATCAATATAAATAGCCATCTATTTTTTTGTAAAAATTTAACAAAAATGGACTTTTTGGACAGCCCATCGTTATAGGGGGTATAGCACAGATATGCTACTTTAACAACTTTGTTATCCGTTCCCCAGTCTTCACAAATCCTAATTTCTCCACTACATTTCCACAACACATACACTTGAATATTCACATTTTAATAATATTAAGATATGTCCTCTTCTTTATAAAATCTATTTTTTTTATCTCTCACTCTTGATAAGAATGAACCTCTCTCACCTTACTATGGCATTTATGGCATACAGATATAAATCACTTGTTCATATAATTTACCCATAAGTGCAAGCAATGTTCACTCTTATTTAATTACATCGCAACTTTTCTGGATAAGAATCAAATATATTCTGGTTTTTTGGACAATACTTGTAAGTATAGAAGTGTAAAATGCAAATCTACATGGCGAAATAATTTGATATTGCTTCGGCTATAATTTCAGCCATTTTTTGACGCCAAGCGGGGTTTGCGACATTTTTTAAATCGTTAGGGTTATTTAAATTTGCACACTCAACTAGGACCTTTGTTGGAATCTCCACATTTCTAAGGACAGATGGGACATAAACACTGTTTTTAGACCTGCGTATTACATTACGAATAGCAGGGCCATCACTATGTATTATGATATTATTCTTCCTTGCTGTGTTTATAAGAATACGGGCAAATGTTTTTGAATGAACCTCTTCTTTAATCAGTTGTGACTTTGTTAAAGTCTTAGGATGGTGTTCTTTCCATTCTTTATAAATACTGTAGTCTGTTTCTCTATTTTTTTGAGGGAGTTTTTCAATGCCATTTCGATAGTTGGCTCCGGGGATATATATCATCAAACCGCGCATAGAAGATTTGTATAACACATCGCAATGAATGCTGACAAAAATCATCTTTTCACGGGAGATGCCAGCCTTTTCTTCATTACGCATAATGCTATTGGTTAACAACCATCGTAAGTTAGCGGAAGTTGCAAAATCCTGAGGATTATTTGGAGGTGTTGTTAAAATCCATTCATCTGTATCATGTTGGAATATTTTTTGAGAGGTAGGTTTGAATCCTTGACTATTATCTTTAATGGTCATATAAACTTTTGCCTGTGTCTTTTGCTCAATATATTCCTTCAAGCGACATGCTATATCATAATTTAGTTCATCCTCAAATATTTTTTCTGCATATCTGGGTGCACCATGGTCCTTCCCACCATGTCCCGGGTCAATAATTATGACTATGCCTTTGAGACCTCCCCTGCTTATTTTAGTTCCTTTCATTCTTGCCATTAGTTCAGTTTCTCTTTTCACTTCATCGGCAACACGACGCTCCTCTTTACCTTCAGGCAAATAGGTATCGCTAAGCATATAAACTGGAATTTTTATCTTTGTATCGGGTTCAATAGTTCGCTCATTTAATATTTTATTTCTACGCTTGATAATCTCACACGCTTGTAGTATTTCCCTATTTTCGAAGTAATCTGTAAACCTAACAACAACACGATACAAGGTTTCTCCATGCTTCAAAGAATACACGGCATATTCTCCCTCAGTATCTTTGCCATATTGAAGGCTTTTTGATGTTGTGCCATTGTTAATGGAAGCATCTATCTCTGCAAACTCACTATCCGGAACATCCATAGGTTCCAAAATAACTTCCGATACTTTCAATGGCTTCGCTTTCAATTTCAAAATTTTTTCTTTTAGTTCAGGAGTTAAATAATTTGCGGGGAAAAAAATCTCGCCACCGGCAGATAGGGGCAACTTCTTTCTCATGTTTTTAGGATGCTTTAACACATCTGCTGCATGCTGCGATGTGCCGGTTAAGGCTATTGACCAAAGGTTTAAGGCATTACTGTCAAAAGAATATCCCTCAGGAATAATGTGTAACCAGCCATCTGTATCCTTTGGGTCCTGTTCAAATAGCAACCAGAAAATCTGTGGATAAAGAGTAATCTTAATTCTATTCAAAGGAATAGCCACAGAACGCAGTCCTGCATATTTTTGTGCTTCCGCAGTATCTGCTAATACAGAATACAGCACTTGATTTAATGGTTTTCCTGAGATAGCAGAGCATTCAAGAAAAATCTGATAAGAAGGGCGACAAACGACAGAAACACTTGATTGAAATCCAACCCGAATTATCCCAGATTGTGCATAAGACAATAAGCACAGAAATACACTTGACCCCATTATTATTATAAAACAAGTATGGCTAATCTTTATCTGCAAATGGTATCTTATCAATACAAATCCTATTTATTACAAATTGTTATTATGACTACATATATAAACAAATAGAATGATATAAGATAAAAGGGCTCTTATTCATCTTGATAGTATTTCTATTCATTATCACGCAATTATTCAGCAGTTATCTCACTGTCAGAAAATATTATAATTTTTGTCCAGCGTTCAGAGAGGAATCGTCCAATTAAAACCAGACCTAAAACAATCGTGTAAAGTGTTGCGGAGACCCATGCACCCAGCGCTCCCCATCCTAATACAATTCCCATAACAACAGCAAGAGGAAGGAAAAAACAATATGCCGTAATCACCATTGCCCACATTACCCAATGTGTGTCCCCTGCACCGCGTAATGCACCTGAGCAGGTAATGTTCATAGCATCGAATACCTGGAATAGTGCCGCTAAAATTAACAGGCGATGTCCCAATTGAACCACTTCAGTGTCCTTACTAAATATATGATAAATCAATCTCTCTCCAAACACAGCAAGAAGAAATCCCATTGTGACCATATAACCCATACACAAAAAAAGTGATACATGCACTCTTTGCTTTGCTACTTGAATCTGTCTCCTTCCTAACCATTGTCCCACAATCGCGGAAACGCCAATACTAACTGCAACTGCTGGCATAAAACACAAGTGCATAAAACTAATGGCTATATTATGTGCCGCAAGGGATACATCTCCAAAACGACCTATAATAAAACCCGTAAATATACTCCAATTAAAAATATCTAAAAACATAGCCAGACCTACCGGTAAACCTATGCGGAATAATTCTTTCATTCGACGGAAATCAAAGTGAAAATAAGTTCGTGTCCCATATTTTTGATGTAGCCCTGGTGATAAGAACATAGCAAAAAGCATGATAGTCTGTATCCATTGAGAAATAACTGTTGCCAGACTTGCACCTGCGATTTCCATACGAGGAAAACCAAACTTCCCATAGATTAAAAGATAATTAAGTCCAAGATTTATAACATTACCTAATATTGCAGCATACATTGGCACACGGGGTCTACTAATTGATGGGAAAAATGAAGATAGCGCATAACCAACTGCCATCGGGAAATAACCAAAAAGCCGAATACGAAAATAAATCAGTTCTTGATGTGTGACTTCTGGACTGTGCTTCATCCATAAAAACAACTCGTCTGAGATAATTGCCAATACACCTGCAAGAAAAAGTGAGAGGAAAGCCATGTAGATTCCCTGCCATGTATACTTTGCACAGTCTTCCAATTTTCCTTTACCATAAGATTGAGCGACAAAAGTCCCTGTGCAACCGACAATACCCAGAAGCAATGTGCTCATTGTATATGACCATACCCCTCCAGAACCTACTGCTGCTAAAGGAACTGTCCCTAACTGCGCCACCATAAATTTATCGCAAAACTCCATTACTGTAAAGGAAAGCGAACCTAACACAATAGGCCAGGACATATAAAAAACTTCACGAATCGCTTCGCACCTTGAAATATGTTCTTTAATATTTACATCGGAAGGTTGAGACATAAAAATCCTAATTAGTTCTAAAATATGATTTGTCTGTTTTGTGATGTATTATACTATTTGTAATTGAAATTTATGGTTATGATAAGGAAAATCATTAATGGCTCGCATAAAACTGCATATCCAACAGTCCATAAGTGAACTCACATTAAAAACAATACTTGAAACAAAGGGACACATTATTTCAGATGAAACATTCAATATACTAATTACTGATGACTATCCTTATGCACTTAACTATGCAAGGACTTTACCAACGCTTGTTCTTGCTACAGCACAACAAATTCCAAAAGCAGTAGAACTAATGAAAGAGGGGGTTTTTGGATATATTTTTGTTCCATTTCAACCTGACGAAGCATCTATGATGATTGAACGAGCCTTAGGTTTGTGGAAAATTGGAGAAACACATTATAAAAATACTTCTGTATCTTTAGCAGAACTCGAATCAGAGGTTATCTTGAAGACACTAGCAGAATGTCACTTCAACCATTCTAAAGCGGCTCAGCGTCTCGGAATTGCACGAAATACTCTCTGGCGAAAACTAAAAAGAATTAAACCTCAAAAAAACAAAAAGAATTCTCACTAAATACACTTTGAAAGTAAATAAACATCTCAACCTAACTTATACTCAAACTATTACACTGTGTTTAGGAAAATTATTTTTTAATCTGTTGAGGATTGGGAACTGGAGCAGGGTTGTTTGTATTTGGGTTCTCTACTGCACCTTGCGGTTTCATAGTGCACTTGCCATCAAAAACCACTCCTTCCGCTATGCTCACACGCGGAGCCGTAATATTACCAATTACCTTACCAGAAGCAGTAATTTCCAGTCTTTCTGTGGCAAAAATATCTCCCTGCACCTCGCCACTGATTACAACTTGTGCAGCACGGATTTCTGCCTTTACTTTGCCATTTTCGTGAATAACAACTGTTTCTTTACTGTTAATTTTTCCAATAACTTCGCCTTCCACTCGAATAGAACTCTGCGAATTTATATCCCCATTTACAACCGTTCCAGGACCTATTACGCTTAATACATTCATTTCATCAGGACCTTTCTTTCGTATATCTAACATAATAAATTCCTATTCTTAATTTACTTTTTTTCTCAAATACAGACAATCGGAACAAACAACTACTTATTATCTATTGATATATTTTAATGGATTTCCAGCCTTATTTCCAACTCGGACTTCAAAATGCAAGTGTGGTCCTGTGCTTCTACCTGAACTTCCTACAGCACCAACAACCTGCCCTTTCTCTATCTTCTGTCCTACTTCAACACTTATTTTCGATAGATGTGCATAAGCCGTTTGCAAACCGTCTCCATGCTCAATAATCACCATTCTACCATAATCCCCTTCACGACCCGCAAACTTTACGACCCCTTTACCAGCCGAAATTACTTGCGTCCCATACGGAGCCGCTATATCTAATCCGTCATGATGCCTTATTCTTCGTGTAAACGGGTCTCGCCGATAACCAAAAGATGACATTATCCTGCCCATTCTTCGGACAAGAGGCCAACTATTTGGTGTCCGTTCAATTTTTGCATTCTGTCCTTCAACACCTTTCAACAAATCTTGTAGACCAATTTTGCGAAGTGCTATCTCCTGTAATATCAAATCTGCTGACAATCGGTTAGAACTGTGCAAAAGCGTCGGAACGATAATCTTGTTTCGGCTAACATAAAAGTCCGCACTGTAATTACTCCCCGCAGGACCACCTTTTCCACCTTCCTTATTCGCAGTATCACTTGAAGCAGGAGTCTTATACCTCGGAGTAAGTCCTGTCGCCTGACGTGCTTTTGTTTCTATCTCAAACAACTCATTTAATTGAGATGTAATAACTGCTATTGTTGAGTCATACTCAGCACGAAGTTGATTCTCCAAATGACGAATTTCTTCTTCTGAAGTCTGATTCACACCACCAGAAGTTACATCTTCATTACCCGTCGCATATTCCAGACTACGATTAATCTGCTTCAATTGTGATAAATGAGTAGAAATAATATATTGACGGGTATATAGAAATGATGTAAAGAAGGTAAGAACAGCGATTAGAAACAAAATAAATCCAAAACCAATCGGAGATAATCTTACATGAAATTTCTCACCTTCCTTCTTTGGAAGCCTAATTATTGTCCACGATTTCACGCGTCTCGGCTCCTCTGAAAAGGTTAATCCCTTCACTTTTATATTTGTGTTACTTTACATAAAAGAAATCTTCAAATTTATATAGCATAAAATTTATCATGAATGAATTACCTTTGTCAAATAATTTTTTGGAAAAAATTGAATTTTTGTAATGAATTTCTCGTCTATTTGTATATATATATGGAATAAAAGGAGTTATTTGAGAGAAAAACTTTGTTCTTCTTACACAAAATTTCAAAAAATTGGGTATAATTTTATTAGATATGGTCTGAAAATATTAGATTGTTAGATATAAAACAGTTTTAAAAAAAGCACATAGAGAGTTTTTTATAATTTAAATTTCTGTCAACAGTTTCTTTTCTTTTCCTTTACAAATTCATAATTATATATAATGGTCCGTATTATCAAAATTAAAATAATGTCTAATTAACTCAATATTAAGGACACTCAATATGTTGTCAACGCAATCAAAAGAATTTTTATATGACCTTCTCAATATTCCAAGCCCCTCTGGATTCGAGGTTAATATTCAGAAAAAGTGCAAAGATTATATGAACAGGTTTGTAGATGAAATTTATAAAGATGTGCATGGAAATCAGTTCTATGTTATTAATAAAGACGCTCCTTTGCGTGTAATGCTGTGCGGACATATAGACGAAATAGGTTTAATGGTAAATTCTATTGATGAAAATGGCTTTATCCGAGCAGTAGCCATTGGAGGTATAGATGTATCCGTTCTCATAGGACAAAGAGTAGCCATACATTCTGCCAGAGGCACTATTTATGGAGTTATTGGTAGAAAGCCCATTCATCTCACTCCAGAAAAGGAGCGAGAAAAGACACCAGAACTTCATGAACTATGGATTGATATTGGTGCTAGCAATAAAAAAGAGGCAGAGAAACAAGTATCTATAGCCGACCCTATCACTTTAGATGTCTCTATCCGCGAACTTGCAAACAACCTGCTTACTGCACGCGGATTGGACGACAGAATCGGTGCTTTTGTATGCCTTGAAGCCATACGAAATTTATCTAAACAAAAATTAAAGGTTGCAGTTTTCTGTGTTACAACTGTGCAGGAAGAGATTGGACTGCGTGGTGCTATAACCAGTGCTTATGCTTGTGAACCTCATACTGCGATTGCGGTTGATGTTGGCTGGGCAACTGACCATCCGGGTATTGATAAAACGAAATATGCAGAAATCAAATTAGGCAAAGGTCCTATTCTGGATAAAGGTCCAAATATTAATCCCGTAGTTTTTGAAGGTGTAAAAAGAATTGCTGATACACATAAAATACCTTACCAAGTCATGCCTGCCCCAAGAGGCACTGGCACTGATGCCAATGCCATTCAGTTAAGCCGTAAAGGTGTAGCCACAGGTCTTATCAGTATTCCCAACCGCTATATGCACACACCTGTCGAAATCGTTTCGCTCTCTGATGTAGAAAATGCCATCAACCTGATAAAAAATTGGATACTCTCATTACATTCATCTATATCATTCATAACATAAAATTGGTGTAAAAAACCACTATATTTCAAAGGTTTTGCTAAACACTTTTAGTCTTTGTGAAAAAAACATTGCTAACTTTAGTAAGGTTATTTTGTCCTGTTTAGTTAATAAATTCAAACTTCGTAATAACAATTTCAGATTCCATGCCATCAGAGGGAGGGACACCATTAAATAGCCATAGATTAATTCTTGCATTTTCATTGCCTGGAACAGGAATATTTTCTCCCGTGTAATTCCACGATTCAATTATATAACTATCATCCGGAGGAATAGAATCGTTGCCATAAAGGCTCTGAAAAAATATTCTATCAGTTTCCCAACTAAAACTGTGTGTTGAATATTCAACATTAGGTTGAATATTGAACCTATAAATATTTCCAGGCCGGTCCCATGGCTGAGTTACATATTGTGCATTTTGGTTTGTCGGCTGACTCCACCGTGACAATTCAATATCAATCTCACGATGATAATATTCAGGTGCATCATCCCATGTGAAAAATCCAGCAACTACATTCTCATTTAAATCCTCAGCCTTAGTTGCTATATAAAAGATATATTTCCCATATCCGAAATTATTCTCACAAATCACCTCTGCACAATACCATGTTCCGTCTATCTCTGTAATTCGCAAATGTAATTGCCCTTGCGAATCCACCCAAACATTTTTAACACTGTCAGAAAAGTAATTTGGTCCAGGACCTACAGTGGTTTCACTGGACTTAACTATCCATTTATATCCCGAAAAAGACAAAACTCTTGGTTTTGTGATTATTGGACCAAAAGGTATAGTTATTATATCTGTGGGTTCTGTGTCCGTTTGTTCAGGTTCTGTGGGTTCTGTGTTAGGTTGTTCTGGCTTTGGATAACAACTAAAAATACAGATAAGAAAAATTATAATCCAAATTGTTTTAAGAAAATGCCATAAATTATTCATTTTAATATTTCCTTATATATTGTAGCCCATTAGAAATAAAAAGTCAAGTTTTTATGAAAAGTTGTTTATATAAAATAGGAATTTTTAAAATAATTTTTTTGTTCATTAATTAAAAATAATATTAACAAAGGAGTAAATATTGTGAGTTATTTGTTAAATGGGAAAGTTGCAATAGTTACAGGTTCATCAGGAGGAATTGGTCGAGAAATAGCAAAACTTCTTGCTGGGGAAAAAGCAATAGTAGTCTTATCTGCCCGTTCCAAAGACAAGATTGAAGCCTTATCTAAAGAATTGCCAGGGTCTATTGCTATAACAACTGACCTTAGAAATGGAAAAGATAGACAAAATTTAATAGAAAAAACTGTCAAAGAATTTAAGCGAATAGACATATTGGTAAACAACGCAGGACAAGGTATGTATAGCCGTTTTGAGGATACTAATATTGAAGAGTATAGAAAGATTATGGAATTAAATGTTTTTGCTGTAATGGACTTAATGCAAAAAGTTATTCCAATAATGCGTGCCAATGGTGGCGGTAGAATATTAAATATAAGTTCTCTATTAGCAAAAATATATATGCCTAATTTTTCTGCTTATGCTTCGACTAAATCTGCTTTGAATACAATTTCATTAACTGCAAGAGAAGAATTGAAAGCAGATAATATAGTAGTAAGTGTAATGCACCCGAAACTTACATCTACAAATTTTGGTGCAAATTCAGTAGGAGGCGATAGATTGAATATAGAATCTTTGTCTCAAGATAATAACTTATTAAGTGATACTCCTCAACAGGTGGCTATAAAAACAATTGAACTTATTAAAAGTGGTGAAGCCGAGTATTCAATGTAAAAAATAAAATTTCTATCCGATTCAGATGTTATTTTAAAATGCATGTATTCATAAAAAAATTAGGGAGAGGTCTGTATTATTAAACATTTTTTATATGTTATCATTTTCTTTTGTTTAGGGTAGGGATTAATTGCTATTGGAAAAGATTTTGAGCAAAATAAGAAATCTTCAAATCTTTATCTTCAAAATATATCTATTGCTCTGTTAAACTTATCTTTTATAATTCAAAGTGCCACTGCTATTCTTAAAAACGGCTATTTTAGATAAATATGTTATTTAGAAAACTCGTTTCATACTTTTATAGTCTGATATGATAGTAAATTTACTTCTTACTTATATAAGAACAAATAAATTTATGGAGGTAATATTATTATGAAACGAAAAAAACAAAGGAACGAAACTGTTAATCGAAGGGAGTTTTTGAAGAGGACAGGGATGTTCTCATTAACAACTGTAGCATTTCCCTATATTATTCCGGGAAAGGCGTTGGGATTAGATGGTTCTGTCCCGCCCAGTGAGCGTATTACAGTCGGCTGTATTGGCATGGGTGGCATGGGCACATCTAATATGGACGGTTTTTTAAGTCAGCCATCTGCTCAGGTGGTAGCCGTCTGTGATGTAGATGAACATCATCTTGAAGATGCAAAGAAGAAAGTAAATGAGCGGTATGGAAATCAAGATTGTATCGGTTATAAAGATTTTCGAGAGGTAATTGCCCGTGAAGATATTGATGCTGTGTCGTTGGCATTGCCTGACCAGTGGCATGCTATTCCTGCAATTATGGCGGCAAAGGCAGGTAAAGATATATATGGAGAGAAACCGTTAGCAGGTTCTATTCGTGAAGGCAGGGCAATTATAGAGGCGGTAGAACAATACGGTCGTATCTGGCAGACAGGTAGTTGGCAGCGCTCACAGGAACATTTCCGTCAGGCTTGCGAATTGGTTAGGAATGGCTATATTGGTGAGGTAAAAAAAGTTGTGGTGGGACTTCCTGATAAAAACTCTATACAACAGAGGGATACCAAGCCATCAGAACCCCCATCATGGTTCGATTATGAAATGTGGTTAGGTCCTGCTCCGTATGCACCGTATTGTGAAGCACGCTGTCATTGGAACTTTCGCTGGATTAGTGATTATGCTGGTGGTCAGTTAACAGATTGGGCTGGACATCATTGCGATATTGCACAGTGGGGAATGGGCACAGAATTGACAGGTCCCGTGGAGATTATTCCGCATAGTGGTAATTGGCCCAAGGCGGAGGATGGATTGTTTGATACGATTGAGGATTACGAGTTTCTATGCAAATTCAAGGAAGGCTTCGACATGTTAGTTAGTGCCCGTGAGAAAGGCGGCGTCTTTTTTGAAGGTTCAGAAGGCTGGATACATGTAGACCGCAATGTTTTTGACGCATATCCGCGCTCTCTTGTTCAGACAGAAATAAAACCTTATGAATTGCACCTATATCGCAGTTCAAACCATATAGGCAATTTTTTAGAATGTATTCGCACACGCAAGAAAACCATTACTCCACCAGAAGTATCTCATCATTCTATTATGATTGGTCATTTAGGACTGATTGCCCTTAAATTGGGTAGACCACTAAAATTTGACCCAGAAGCAGAGGTGTTTATTAATGATACTGAAGCCAATCGAATGTTATGTCGCACAATGAGAGAACCCTGGCACTTATAATCACTAAAAAATAAATTTTTATGGAGGATATATATATGAAATATTGGTATAAAAAAATTGCGATTTGCATAGTGTTGCTGGGATTTTTGGGAATATTTGTCTCAAACGCAGTTATGGCAGAACCCAGCCTGAAAGCACTTCTCATTACGGGTCAGAACAATCATCGTTGGGATATTAGTTTCCCAATCTTAAAAGAAGCCCTTGAAAAGACAGGACTTTTTCAGGTAGATGTTCTTCAAACTCCTCCACAAGGTGGAGATTTTTCTACATTCAATCCTGAATTTCAGAAATATCAAGTTGTTGTTTTGGATTACAATGGCGACTCATGGCCCGAACCTGTTCAGCAAGCCTTTGCTTCTTATGTGGAGAATGGTGGTGGTGGTGTTGTCTATCATGCTGCAAATAATGCCTTTCCTGAATGGAAAGAATTCAATAAGATTATTGGTCTTGGTGGTTGGGGCAATCGTGATGAGCGTTGGGGACCTTATATCCGTTGGCGTGATGGTAAGGTTGTGCAAGATAACAAGCCGGGACCTACGGGTGCACACGGACCGCAACATCCCTTTCAGGTTGTTATTCGCGACCGCAACCATCCAATTACCCGTGGGCTTCCTCCTGTATGGCTACATGCAAAGGATGAACTATATAGTCAATTGCGGGGACCAGCAGAAAATCTTACAGTGCTTGCCACTGCTTATGCCGACCCTGCACAAAAAGGGACTGGTGAACATGAACCTATTCTGTTTACAGTCCAATATGGCAAGGGGAGAATATTCCAGACGGCATTAGGCCATCCGCAGGAGGATGTTCCTGTGGCTCTGCAATGTGCAGGATTTATTACAACACTTCAGCGCGGTGCAGAATGGTGTGCCACAGGAAAAGTAACACAGGCAGTCCCAGAAGATTTTCCCAGCCCTTATGAAACCCGCCTCTGGGAGGAATATCGGCATATACCCCTTTCAGAATTGTTTGAACGAATTAAAGGATTCCATGCTTTGGATAGCCGTGCAACAATAACGCAAATCAATGAGTATCTGCGTGTGATGACCTCTGATAACAGACCCTTAAAAAATTGCGAAAAAGAGATGATTAAATTTTTACTTTCTGATGCAACAACTGATGCGAAATCATATATCTGCTCAAAGTTAGGGGAAATAGGCTCAGAAGCGTCTGTACCTACCCTGGCTGATTTATTGAACAAACCCGAACTATTCGATTCTGCCCGATATGCACTTGAAAAAATTCCAGGAGAACAGTCCATTCGTGCTTTACGCAATGCTTTGCAGACAACAGAGGGAAAAGCACGGATTGGAATTTTAACCTCTCTCGGTATGAGAAAGGATTTAAAATCCATACCAACAATTGCCATGTTTTTGAAAGATAGCGACCCCGACACCGTAGTTGCCGCAGGAGCCGCTCTGGATAGAATGGGTAAGGAAAGTGCCCTTTCTGCACTCTGGACAGCACGAACACAAGCCATCGAGCCTGCTCGCTTAAAATTAACTGAATATACTCTTTCCTGCGCCAATCAAATTTTAAAGGAGAAAAAATCCTCAGATGCTTTAGATGTTATCCGTAGTTTGTCCACAGACAATACATTGCCTTCTTCGCTACGAATAGCCTCCATTCGCAGTTTAGCCCGATTTTCAGATGAAGAAGGTGCAAAAGCACTGGTAAAGGCGTTTAATGACCCTGACCCTAACTTTGTCAATCTGGCAATTGCCGCCTGTCCCCTAATTAAAGATAAGAAAGTTCTTCTGGATGTAATATGCAAAGAGATAGTGTTCCTGCCAGCAGAATATCAGGTGCAATTTATTGATTTATTTGCATCACAAAATAAGAAAGAAATTCTACCATATATCGTGGAAAATGTAAGCAACGAAAATGTATCTATTCGTGAAGCGAGTATACGAGCATTAGGCGTTCTGGGTGGTAAGTCAGAGGTTCAGATGCTTGTCCAGAAAGCACTTTGCGAAGGGACAGAGGCAGAATTAGCAAAGACAAGTCTGTCAACTATGCCCGGCGAGGAAGTAGGACAAGAAATGCTGGATATTTTGAAAAAGCCTGATGTAGAACCTACCATAAAAAAATTGCTTTTACCATTGATTGCAGATAGAAGAGTTCCAGGTAGTGAACCTGTTATTCTTCAATCCGCAGGTGATACAGACCTAGAATGCAGAATAGCCGCTATTAAGAGTCTGATTGAACAGCCAAAGGCAGAGATATTTGATACTGTATTACAACTGCTGCCCAAGGCAGGTTCAGATGAAGAGAGTAAACTGTTTGAAGAACTTATACTGAAAATAGTGTTACTTAATCCCGAAGAGACTGAAAAACGATTGGGAAGCCTATCCGCAATGCTGGACACAAAACCTGCTCTGCCAGTGCAAACCGTTCTACTTCGTGTTCTTGCCCGCTCGGGAAATCCTATAGGCTTAGAGAAAATCAAATCACTTATTATTGCAAACACAGAACCTGAAATTCTGAATGCTGTTCTGGAAGCGTTGAATGAATGGCATGATGATACTCCTGTTCCGTTCCTTCTCGATTTTGCCCGTGCAAATCCACAACTACCTCAACGCGATAAATTGTTGGAAACGACAATCAATTTAGCACAAAAGACAAAACTTTCTGATGATGAAGCAATCCGACAGATGGCTGCTATTCTGGAACTCAATCCTTCCGAGTCTGTAAAGAAAATGGCGATAGAGAAAATTGCGGCAAGGAAAGCGGATAGTTCCTTGCCTTTGCTTCTGACTTATCTCCGTGAATCTGAAGACTCCATAAAAGAGGTTTTAATCCGCTGCCTATCTAATTGGCAAAATGCAGCACCTCTGGATGCTATGTTAGAACTGGCTAAAACTACAAACAATGACGCTATCCGTCGTCAGGCACTTGCCGGGGCTATTCAATTGTCAGAGAACAGTGTAGACCTTTCCCCTGAAAAAAGAGCAAAATTATTTGATGATGCTATAAATCTGGCAACCACTCCTGAGGTGCTGAAAGGTGTGATTGGTGCTTTGCAGAACATTTCCTATCCAGAGGCATTAGCCGCAGTGGTGAAATTCCTTGATAATGAACAAGTCAAGGGTGAAGCAGAAGTAGCAACCGTCAAATTGTCAAAAATGTTACTTGGAATTGCACCTGATATAGTTGTTCCTGCTCTCCAAAAGGTTATTGCTCAAAGTCAGATGGACATCATAAAACAGGAAGCACAGCAGACATTAGAAGTCTTACCTAAATTTGAGGATTTTATAACAGCCTGGATGGTTTCGGGTCCGTATGTAAATGAAGAAATTAATACAAATATGTTGTATGAATTTTCTTTTCCACCAGAAAAGCCTGAAGAAGAGGCAAAAGTTATATGGAAACCTGCCTCGCCAGGAACCAATCCCAATAAACCTATGGTTGTTGAACTACATAAAATATTAGGTGGTGAAAATCGCGTTGCATACCTGCGGACTTATGTATGGAGCGATACAGAATTAGATGCAAACCTACTTGTTGGCAGTGATGATGGCGTTCGGATTTGGGTCAATAGGAACAAGGTGTTCGGAAAAAATGCAAATCGTGCATGCGTCCCTGATGAAGATACAGTTCCAATCCACTTAAAGCAAGGTTGGAATCATATCCTTGCAAAAATTCGTCAGGGCAGTGGAGAATGGGAATTTTGTGCCCGTATCCGTAAGCCAGATGGCTCACTCTTTGAACCCAAACTAAAGGTTTCTCTATTCCCCCAATAACCTTAGTTATATATGATGGATGTCAGGATGCAGTAGGTTATAGGATAAGGGATTAAAAGATTCTTTGAAGATAGTTTTATCTTTCTGGAACCAGTCTAATACTTTATCCGCTGGGCTTTTGTTATTTAATACCCGCTTGACAAAATTATAACAGCGAAGGTATTTGTTTAATGTATCCATAAGTTGACTGTATGTGTTAAAGTGATGTTGTTTTAATATCTCTTCAATTCTACCATTAAAGCGTTCTACAAGACCATTTGTCTGAGGAGTATAGGGTCTGGTTAGACGATGCTCTATACCTTCTATCTGACACATCTTATCAAATACATGC
>Ga0116193_1000200_pt1 | contig 59127 bp, 51 predicted proteins | sample AD_UKC115_MetaG_FD_89892 | JGI IMG/M metagenome (GOLD analysis project Ga0116193, IMG submission 89892) | Active sludge microbial communities of municipal wastewater-treating anaerobic digesters from Hong Kong - AD_UKC115_MetaG | ecosystem: Engineered > Bioreactor > Anaerobic > Digestate... | reverse complement strand
AGCAGCACGAACATCGGCGACAAAATCGGAAATAGTAAAATCAGTTTCGTGACCAACAGCAGAAATAATAGGTTTTTTGCAATTGAAAATTGCGTTAGCAACAATTTCAGTATTGAAGCACCATAGGTCCTCGATAGAACCACCGCCCCGTCCAATAATAATTACTTCGGCAGGGGATTTTTCGAGTTCGCTGATTGCTTTTGCAATATCTTCCGCAGCGGTTTCACCTTGAACGATAGTTGGACGAAAATATATTGTGCATTTTGGGAATCTACGTTCGATGGTAGTTTTCATATCTCTAATTACGGCACCGGTCGGAGAAGTAGCAATGCCAATATTCAAAGGGAGTTTTGGCAGAGGCTTTTTTCTTGAACTATCGAAGTATCCGAGCTGGTTTAGTTTCTCTTTCAGTGCTTCGAAAGCGATAAACAAGTCCCCCAGACCAGCGGGCTGGATCTGAGACACTTCAATTTGATATTTGCCTTGTGGAGCATAAACTGTTACACGCCCCATAACAATGACTTTCATACCGTCTTGCATTTCAAATTGCAGGGGACGGCTTGCCCGCATAACGCAATTTATGACAGCACCACTGTCTTTCAAATTGAAGTATTTATGACCCGAATTATGTGGTTTATAATTAGAAATTTCTCCTTCGACGCAAACATCGTCGAAAGAAATTTCCAATGTTTTCTTAATAGCCTGCGTTAGTTGGGAAACTGAAACAGCATTTGTCATTTTGATTTAGCAATTACTGGTTGAAGAGGAGTAAAATTAATATCTTTAATTATTATTTCGGCAGTATCTTTCTTAGGTTTTTCTTCGAAATTATCCAGGAAAAAACCAATCGCAATTTTAAGAGGAGCACCTGTTGGACTGTAAACTAACTCGTCTTCGGAATACATAGCAACTTTTTTCCCTTTTTTGGCAGAATAAGAAGAAAGAACTTTATCTATGCTTTGCGATTTATAAAAAATCTCATCGGGCTTAATTGTAATAGAGTGTGTAGTTGGATTGGATTTATAATCTTTGTCTATTACAGGGTTTTTAATCAAAGCGAATTTATGAGAAGTAGTATATTGGTAGTATTCAATGTGTTGAGTTTCAATAAAAATAGGCTTGCCATATATATTAATTCCCGCTTCGGTCATTCCGCTATAGTTTCGACCCTGGCGACGCACTGCAAATTGAACAAAGGTATTAGAATCGATGGTATTTTGAGCAGAAAGTAAAGCAAAATCGAAATTACCGAAATCAAAACTATCAACAGTTTCTAATTCGGCACCTGCCCATTCATCATCTTGCCTGGTAACCAGAAGATGAAGGTGCCCGTTATTATCAACGAAAACATTTTTCGAACTTGTAGCGTAAAAAAGTTCGTTTATTCCTTCGGCTTCTTTCTTTTCTTTTACTTTCCATTTAAGACCTGCAAATTCAATAATTCCATTTTGCGGGAGAATAATTGAGGTCGTTGTATCAGCAGTATCTAAATCTTGCTTTTGAACGTTGTCCTTTTTACAAGAAGAAGCAACAAACATTAAAAGTAGCAAAAAAAAAAAATTGAATATCTCATATTTTTCAAATGCCCCAAAAAGTTATATGCAATATTAACAACAAATTTTGAAATTCCATAATGAATTTGACGAAATATAATCATAATTGTGGCTCAATTTTTGATAAATGTATGAATTATTAGTAGTATTAATTTTCTATTACAAAATGAATATACGCAACTATATTGAAAATTTCAATAATTACTTGAAAAATCAACGAAATTTTTCTGCAAGAACCGTAATTACTTATGAACGGGCGTTGAATGATTTTCTCCAATATTTTGAAGAAACTTATGGTGTAATTCCAGATATAAGTGAAATAAAAACAGAGGATATAAAGCCATTTCTTGGGTGGTTGCACGACAGAAACTTATCAAAAAGTAGCATAAAATTAAAAGTTTCGGCTATTAAATCATTTTTCAAATATTTGAGGAAGTATAATATAATAGACATTAATCCTGCAAAGGCTGTGGCAACGCCCAAAAAAGAGAAAAAGTTGCCCTCTTATCTTACAAAAGCAGAGACTGAACTTTTATTTTCGGAGGCAATAAGCCAGAGTTCATCACAAGTAGTATGCCTGATAGAACTTTTGTATGGATGCGGGCTACGCATAAGCGAAGCACTTAATCTGAAACTCAATGATATTGATTATTACAATAAGCAGGTAAAAGTATTAGGAAAAGGGAACAGAGAAAGAATTGTTCCAATTGGAAGCAAAGCAATAGAGGCAATAAAGAATCATTTGAAAATGCGGGAAACAAGCAGCAACTATTTATTTTGTTCTAAAACGGGTAGTAAGTTAAATCCAGCCGTTGCTTATCGTCAAATAAAGCGAGAAATAACAAAAGTTTCGGGGACAAAGCGTAAAAGCCCACATACTTTGAGACACACTTTTGCAACTCATATGCTTGATAATGGAGCGGACTTGAAGGCAGTAAGTGAAATGCTTGGACATAAATCGTTATCAACTACACAAATATATACACATCTTTCGGTAGAAAGATTGAAGCAAGCATATAAGCAGGCACACCCAAAAGCTTAGGCACTTTCTTTTGCAATAATACTTAAAAAGTCGGAAGATTTTCGAAAATCTTGTTCGAGTTCGAAAGTGAACATTTCGACATCAAGAGTTTTCAATTCAGGTAAATAGTTAGTAAGGCAAAGCCAGGCGGGATGATTTTCTAATTTCAAAGACTGAATTCCTTCGTAGAAACCTGCGTCCCACACTTCGCAAAGCAAATCTGCAATACGGACAACAGAAACCAATTCCTGATAGTTGGGTGCTTCGAATGGATTTGTATGGTAAGCAATAATAGTAGTTAGTTCGTGAGGCAAACGCCACAACTTGGCAATTTCACCACCAACCTGCATATGATTGACGCCGTAAATTTCTATTTCAGCTTCGATATCAGTTGCGCCCTGAGTAATTTTATCGACGACCTGATAATATTTCTTGGCATCATATTGAAGCATAGCAAGTTTGCCAATATCGTGAAGCAACCCACCAATGAATTCATTCTCTTTGTATGATTTATTTATTTTTGTAGATAATGATTTGGCAACCATACCGGTGCAAGAAGCGTGCCACCAGAATTTCTCCATAAGCCCGGCAGCAATTTTCTGGGAGCTAAGCAAAAATTTCGAAAAAATGGATACTCCTAAAACAATATTAGTAAGTCTATTCAACCCAAGAGTGATAATTGCTTGATGGATTGTGTTAATCTCAGTGCGAGTTGCATAGAGAGGAGAATTTGCTACTCGCAATAATTTCAAAGTAAGAGATGCGTCGGCTTCAATTACTTTGGACAAATTTCGAATATCAATATTATCATCTTCTAATAAAGCTAATACTTTTGATACAACAGGAGGCAATGTTGCAAATTCTTGCGTCTCTATTAAACTTTCGATTATCGACATTTTGCCTTTACCAGAACCAATATTTTATTAATCTACAAATATATTAATGTTTATAATACAAAAAAAATTTATTTATTTCAAGATAAATATAAGAAATTTTATACATTTACATTTAATTACTTTCAAGATTACAAAAAATTCATTTAAAATTCACAAATTAATTATTGTTTATCATTAATTAAAGACCACATTTTGTATTTAAGTTCTTCTATACCGATATTAGCCACAGAGGAAATTAAAAAAGTATCTACATCTTTTTCCCTGAACTTAATATTTTTCAATTCTTCAATTTGTTCGGGCAAAAGTGCGTCAATCCTGCTAAAACAAATGATTTTCTTCTTATTTAGAAGGTCTTTGTTGTAAAATTTAAGTTCATTTTTAAGAATTTTATAGTCTGCTTTGGGGTCAGGACTAAGTCCGTCGAGCATAAAGAGCAATGCTCGTGTTCGCTCGATATGGCGAAGGAATTGAAGCCCCAAACCTTTTCCTTTTGATGCGCCTTCGATAAGACCTGGAACATCGGCTACGGTGAAGCTTTCAGTTTCAGAAATACGCACAAGCCCTAAATTAGGAGTAAGCGTCGTAAATGGATAGTTTGCAATTTTGGGCTTTGCAGCAGAAATAACAGAAATCAAAGTGGATTTGCCAACGTTCGGGAAACCGACAATTCCCACATCGGCGATTAATTTAAGTTCGAGAAGAAGATTGCGTTCTTCACCAGGCAGACCGGGATTGGCTTTTCGTGGAGTTTGGTTTGTTGGAGTAGCGAAGTGAGTATTTCCCCAGCCGCCATTTCCACCGTGAGCGATGACAAATTCCTGACCGTGTTCGACCATATCGACTATTACTTCGCCCGTTGTAGCATCTTTGACAACAGTTCCTTGTGGAAGTTTTATGATAATATCTTTTCCATTGCTACCTGTTTTCATTCCACCTTTGCCGGGGCGCCCATCTTCGGCAATGTATTTGTTTTTATAATGAAAATCGAGCAAAGTAGTTAGTTGCCTGTCGGACTTTAAGATAATATTGCCACCACGACCGCCGTCTCCCCCATCGGGACCACCTTTGGGTACGTATTTTTCGCGACGGAAGGAAACAGCACCATTCCCACCACGACCAGCTTTTACATAAATTTCAACTAAATCAACGAATTTCATTATCTTGTTCTTTTTTGTTTAATAGTAATAAGTCAATATCAATTTCTTCGTCGCTAACATTTATTTTCTTTTCTTTTTCTTTCATATTGCTTAGCAATTCATCATTCAACTCGTATATTTCAAGGGCTGCTTTGGTAGTCTCGTCCTCGATTTTTTGTTCTACTAATTCACCAGTATCTACATCGAATTCATATTCAGCTGATGTTTGACCTGCTGATAAGTCATCAATCTGCACATCAATATCATTATATTCTGATATAGCATCTTCACTTGTATTTTCAAAGTTGTCGAAATCACTCTCCGCAAATTGTTCCAATAGTTCAGTTTCGGAGGGTTCAGATTGAGAAGTAGAAAATGTATCTTCACCAATGGATAAAGTCGAATCTTCATTATCTGAGGATTGAGGAGTTGAAATGTCTTGCGATGAACCTGTTTCGAGCAATTTGTTAAGAAAATCGGATAAGGAACTGGATAAATCTCCTTTGAATTCAAAAGAAGGAAGTTCAGGCACGTTCTCAATTGCAATTGGCAAGTCAACAGAAAAATGCTCATCGCCAGCAATTAGTGAAGCTGCTTTTTGAATGATTTGCTTTTCAGCTTCGTAGATAACTTCATAATTCTCCTCTTCGGGAATAAAAGTATCAATTAGTTGAAGTTCCTCATCGAAAATTTCAGTGTCAAAAGAAATTGATGAATGTTCATCGATATCGTTTGTTACATCGTTTTCTAATTCCGAAAGTTGTAAATCTGTTCTATCGTCAAGATTTTCATTCATAAGTTCTAACAAAACATATTCATCAGAGGATTGTGTATCTGTCTGTTCAACATTTAACTCCTGGATTTCAGAATCAAAGTTTTCAGTAATTTCGCTTTCGATAATGTTATCAAAAGCAGCGTCCAAATTACTGTTCAGGTTGCTAATATCAGCATCAGAAAATTCTGACAGTTCCTCTTGTACAAATATATCGTCTTCGTTCGGAGTAGTATCGTCAATCTGTGAAATTTCTTCGAGTAAATTGTCCTGTTCTTGCTGACTATCATAAACTTCGTCGGCAATTTCATTAACAAATTCGGCGACATCGCTTTTAGTATCGGAAATATTATCGATTAATTCGGCAGTTTGCACTTTCATTAAATTATTACGTAGCAATTCTACTAATTCGAAGCGTGAAATTTCATTATTCTTATGTTGAGTTTCAATTAAATATGCTAAATAATTTAGCTTTTTATCAAGGAAAAACATAATAAGAGCATCTGTTGGAGCTTTTACTAAACTTGTATCGTCAGAAAAGAACTGGAAAATAGGTTCTAATAAATTAGTAAGTTCATTTTCATCTAAATTTAGGACAAAAGTGTTGTCGAAGTGTTCAAGTCTATTTTCGAACTCATAAATTGAAATAGTTGTTTTGCCTTGCTCGGTTTCTTTTGCAACGAAATCGTAGAAATTTTGGTATAGATAGTCATAATCAGAAAAATAAGCTAAATATTTTAAGAACTGGTCGTAAGAAATAGTCATACTTTCCCTGAATATAAAGTATTTTAATGTAGTCCTTGGACGGCAAAGGAAATTCAGTCTTAATTTAACAAAGCTCTCGATAAAAGAATGCAAATTATCGAAAGGAACAACTGATATTTGTTTGAGAAGCGATTCGAATTCAAAACAAAGATTTGTTTTAGAATAGAAATCGAAAAAAGGATTGGCTTCGAATCTCATTTTCTCTTTGAAAATCCAAAGGTCGCGTTCAGCAGTTATCATAGTTTTATAGACATCGGGCAAATCGGGACAATCTAAAAGTTCATCGATAGAGATTTTGCCACTAATATTTAGCGAATTGCAGATTATTTCGATATTTTGTTTAATTGCCTTTGTAAAAGCAGTTTTTTCCATAATTATTAGCCGTCCAAATTTTTAATTAAAAGTTTAAAATAATATCGGAAAAATAATCAAAAACTGAACAAAATTACCTGATAAGTTCAAATTCAGACGAAACTTCACATCCAGCAGCTTTGAACATAGCAATTGCAGGGCAATATGTTGTTTGCGAAAGTTCAACGGCGCGTTCAAGGTCTTTCAATTCAGCGTCAGGGCTCTTCAAAATATATTTAATATGAACTTTTGTGAATACTTTTGGGTGGTTATCGCGTCGTTCGCCATCAATAATCGCTTTGAATGCTTCGACAGTTTTTCTTTTCTTACGGACTATTGCAACAACATCCATAGAAGTGCAAGCAGCAAGGGCTTGCAGCATTATTTCCATAGGACGCGGAGCAATATTTTCGCCACCACTTTCGGGCAGAGCATCGAAGTGAGTTTTATGTTCATCAGGGCTAATACCTACAAAGTGCATATTTTTAACAAGTTCGAGTTCGATTTTCATAATAAAAAATTGTCAATGTTTAACAATATTTGATATAAACGAATTAAGTAAAAGTAAATTAAATAAACAATTTAAAATATATTCATTTTTTGTAAAAAGATAATGATTTACAAAGAAATGTTACAAAAGAAAAAAATAAATAAAAGATAAATTTATATTTGTAGGGTAATATCAACGATGATTTCCTACAAAGATATTGATAAACCTTCGGAAAGTTGGCGAACATTCCGAAGGTTATAAAATGCACTTTTGAGACAATCCCAAATTTTGTAAAAGAAATTATCCGACAAAAGGAAGTTTGACAACTTCTGCGGGGAAAAATTTCCCACGAGCTTCGATTTCAATTTTAGTTCCTGGTTCTTTGTAAGCAGCTTCGATGTATCCCAAACCAATTGCTTTATTAAGTGTAGGTGAAAGATTACCGCTTGTAACTTCGCCAATTTGTTTTCCATCAGCAAAGATTTTGTAGTGCTGGCGGGGAATAAACTTATCAACTGTAACAACAAATCCGACTAAATTTCTTTTTGGCTTATCTTCTTTAACTTTTGCTAAAACATCGCTACCATTGAATTTGCCTTTGTTGAGTTTTGTAATCCAGCCCAAGCCAGCTTCAATTGGATTTGTAGTTTCATTAATATCATTACCATAGAGGCAATAAGCTTTTTCCAATCTCAAAGTATCGCGGCAACCCAGTCCAACGGGTTCTAATCCGAACTCTTTGCCAGCTTCGAGCACATCGTCCCAAATTTTTTCGGCAACTGAGGTATCGCCTCTGAAATAAAATTCAAAACCTAATTCACCCGTATAGCCGGTTCTTGAAATGATTGCATCATAGCCCGAAATTTTACCCATTTTGAAAGTATAATACTCAATAGGATTTAAGTCGATATCGGCAATTTTCTGTATAGTAGCTCGGGAATTTGGTCCTTGAATGGCTAATAGATTTATATCATCAGTTGCGTTGTATAGCTCAACTTCAAACCCTTCCTTGTTTTTCAGGCACCAGTTCCAATCTTTATCGATATTAGCACCATTTACTACAAGCATCCAGAAATCGGGTTCGATGCAATAAACAAGCAAATCGTCAACAATACCACCATTTTCATAACACATAGCTGAATATTGCACTTTGCCGGGCGATAATTTGGAAGCGTCATTGGTAGTAATTTTCTGGATAAAAGCCAAAGCATCTTTGCCTCTGACTTCGAATTCGCCCATATGCGAAACATCGAACATACCAACAGAATTTCTAACTAAATTATGTTCAAAAATAATTCCTTTTGGGTATTGAATAGGCATCTCGTAGCCAGCAAAAGATACCATTTTTGCATTAGCATCTAAATGCTTTTGATAAAAACGTGTCTTTTTCATTTTTTTCTCCATTTTGAAAATTGCAATTTTACAAATATATGGTATTTTTACATCAAATGTTCGTTTCTTAAAAATAATTTTTGTTCTTTAAAGAAATAGAAAAATTTATTATATTGTAAATCTTATTTTGTAAAATCTTTTAATTAATTTGTTGAATTTTTTGTAATTGGGTGCATCAAATGTCTAATATTGAAAATCAAAATGTTGTCGGTGAAAATAATGAAAAATTAGAAGTAACTAATCCTGAAACTATTAATCAACCATCATCTGAAACCATACCATCTGAAACGGTAGAGCAGGCAAACGAGCCTGCAAAAGACAGCAACAGTGGTAATGCCTCAGATGAAACAGCACCCAAGGTGGCTCCACCAATAGAGCAAAGCGAAGAAGAAAAAGCTCGAATTGCAGCCGAGGCAAAAAAACGTGCCGAAGAAAAGCAAAAGCAATTCGATGCTGATTTTTCGAAAATCAAAGAGGCTTACGAAAAAGGTGATACAATAGAAGCCAAAGTTACCAGCAGAATTAAAGGTGGATTGCGTTTAATGTATAACGATATTCCGCTATTTCTGCCAACATCTCATTTTGGAATTAGAAGAAATCCATCGGAAGAAGAGCTTGCCGCTGTAATTGGCACAAATATGCAGGTTCACATACACGAAATTTCAGAAGATGAAGATAAAAGAAAGACTATTATCGTTAGCAGGAAGAAAATATTACTGGACAATATATGGAATAAGATTAAAGTCGGTGATATAGTTGAAGGGACGGTCTCATCAGTTGCAAGCTTTGGGATTTTCCTTGATTTAGGTGGTATAGAAGGATTAATACATATTTCAAGGCTATCACAGCAACACGTGGAATCAACAAAAGATTTTGCTAAGCGTGGCGACAAAATGCAAGCTGTGGTTATTGAAATAGACAAAGAAAATAATAAAATTGCATTAAGCCGCAAAGAACTTGAAAAATCACCCTGGGAAGGTATTGAGCAAAAGTATCCTGTTGATTCCGTTGTGAAAGGTATCGTAAGACGCTTTACTAATTTTGGTGCATACGTAGAAATTGAGAAAGGATTGGACGGTTTGGTTCGCTTGAGCGAATTATCCTGGACAAAGAGAATTAAAAACCCTGCTGATTGCTTGCAAATCGATAATGAATATGAGTTTAAAGTAATAAATGCATCGGAAGAAAAGAAAACGTTGCATTTGTCCTTGAAACGTTTAACGGAAAATCCGTGGCAGTCCATTAAAGAAAAATTCGTTCCCGAGAAGTTATTCAATGGTGTTGTAAAGCAAGTATTAGCACAGGGTTGTGTTGTTACAGTTGAGGAAGAAGTTGATGGATTTATGCCACGCAGCAAAATGAAGAACCTGTTGCGGAATAACAGAATTCCTTTCCATGTAGGTCAAGCAATTGAAGTGCTTATCAGCGATGTTTCGGTAGAAGAAGAATCAATGATATTAGAGCCCAATCCTGAGTATTTCAACACTGCTATATCAGTTGAAAATAAACCCAAACCAAAAGAGAGAAGACCTGCGAAAGAAGTGCAAACTGAAAAATCGGAAGGTGGATTTTCTATCGCTGATTTATTACCTGAATCGATAACAGAATCGCTGCTTGACAATAACAAATAAATGTTCGGATAAAAAGCAAAAGCCCCGCTCGAAAGCGGGACTTTTTTATTTGAAAGATTATCTAATAACTAATTCAGGTGTGCTTTTGTTAATTTTCGATTCGAAATGCTTGGTTTTGTATTTGCGAATCTGGCGAATAATTTTTTCTCCTGCTGTGTGAAGGCTTTTGTGAAAATCATCACTGCTTTCAGTTGCTTTAAGTGTAGTACCTTGCAAATGAACAGTAAATTCTACTGTTTTAAGTGTATCATTGACGAAAACCACATTAGATGAAATAATTCCGTCGTGGTATTTCTCAAAACTTTTCGATAGTTCGATAGCTTCTTCGTGCAATTGAGGATGATTTCCTTTGAAGTGGCGGAATGTTACTTTAGTTTGCATAGCAACCTCGCTAAATAATTCGTTTAACACATCTCTCTTAATGAGAGCATTTAAAAGAACATCTAAAATTAATTACGTAAAATTTAACAAAACATTGTTAATATTTTAACATTTTTTTGAATTAATTATGAGCGAGGATGAAAAGAATGATAAACTTCGCGAAGATAATCTCTATCTAAATGAGTATAAATCTGAGTTGTTGAAATATCTGAATGACCAAGCATTTCCTGGACAGCTCGTAGATCTGCCCCACCTTCGATCAAATGAGTAGCAAAAGAATGCCTGAACATATGAGGATGGACGTCTTTATTAATTCCCGCTAATTTCGCATAATTTCTCAGCAATTTCCATATTCCCATACGTGAAAATTTTTTGCCCCTTTGATTGAGAAAAACAGTATTTCCAGAAATTCCTGCCCGATAGAATTGACTTCTTACGTTGTTTATATATAAATTAAGCCAATTTAGAGCAATTGAGCCAATTGGGACAATTCTTTCTTTTGAACCTTTTCCAAAAACGCGGACAATTTCGGCATCAAAGATAATTTGATTTAATTCCAGGTTAATTAGTTCGGAAACTCTCAATCCACAAGCATAAAGCACTTCCATAATCGCTCTATCGCGTAGACCGGCGGGACAAGAAGTATCAGCTGCTTCAATTATGGCGTTCACTTCCGCAAAAGATAATACTTCGGGCAAAGCACGTCGAATTTTAGGTAGTTCAATTAAATCAGTGAAATCGTTTTTTGATTTTCCAATTGAAACAAGATATTTGTGCAAAGCACGAATAGAAGACAAATACCTACTTTTCGAGGAAGCAGCAAGCCCCATTTCAGATAAAAGTTCGATAAATTCAGTAACCAGATTTTCGTTGCTTTCTGAAAAACTTGTGATGTTATGTGAAACGAGAAATTCTGCATAAGTTTTAACATCGTGTTCGTAAGAAAAACGTGTATTTTCGGATAAACCTTTTTCTAAGGATATGTAGTTGAGAAATCCTTTTAAGTCGCGAATAAAGTCCAGTGGCAAATTTGTTTTTGAGGCAATCATTTTTTCTTGTTGAAATGAATAAGCATAAACCATCCAGCTTTGTCGCCACCGAGCAGAACAGCCAGTTTACGAGCAATCCATTGCATCGGACGGCTAAAGCGTTCGAGTTTATCGTAATAAGTTAGAACAGTTTTGATTTGAATATTTTCAACGGGCAATTTTCGAAGCATATTGAGTGCTTCTTTTCGAGTGTATGCTTTTGTTCCAGGACTTTCCATTTTATTCCACAGAACGTTGGAAAGCGAAAGCCAGGGTTTAAGCTTAAGCAAGGCGTGCTTTACCCAGAAAAGATACGCAAGCACGCTATGCCGATGATATATCATAATTTTTGCTGTTCCGCCGGGCTTCAAGACACGGACGATTTCTTTGAGAGCTGCTTCGGTATCAGGTGTATGGTGAATAACGCCCCAACTCCAAACCAAATCGAAGAAGTTATCCTGAAAAGGCAATTTTTCGCAATCGGCAACCTGAATACTTTCAGCCTGAAAGCCATAAATATTAAGCCTGTGTCGGACGTGCTCGCAAGCCTGTTCGGTTAAATCGACACCGAAAACCTTTGCACCGGCTCTTGCCCATTGCAAGAAATCGGTGCCGGCACCGACACCCACTTCGAGTATTTTTTTACCGTGCCAGCGGGTAAATTCAGCAAATGCAAATATTTCAGGTTGAATCTTATATCGGAATTCTTCAATTTCTTCGAAATATTCTTTGGTAAATTTTTCCTTGTTGCTGCTCCAAGAACCACAAGTTTCTTTATTCCAGTAATTTTTTACATCGTATTTTAATTTTTCTTCGTTCATAATAATTTAAATTAATGTTTTTGAACATTCGTTAATTTTCGTATTATTGTTTTTTACAAAAATAAACAATAAAATATCAATAATATTTGTATATTTTAACTTAAATTAATCGAATTGAATGAAATTACTAAATTTCGAAAATATTGTAAAGATAGCTGACAAATTATCAACAAAACAAAAATTTCTATTCGTGATTTTTTTTCAACTCGTTTATGCTTTTTTGTTATTTATTTTTTATGAACAAATTGGACAATCCATTGCTTTTCTAATTGTATTACCGGCATTTGTATCTGCATTTTTGCTTAACTCTTTTCAGACAGTTCTATCAATATCATTTTCTGCATTGGTAACAGTATACTATATGAATTTTTTGTCAGAAAGAATTGATTTCTCTTTGATGAAGTTATCGATTGGCTTTCTGCTAACTTATTTGCTGTCTTTCTTTGTAAGTAAACTAATTGCAACAACCCGCCAATATCAAAACGAGGTTCAGAGCCGCAAGAAAATAGAAGAAGATTTGCTAAGAACAAATGAAGAGCTGAAATTATACGTAGAACGGCTTGAAGTAGAAATCCAGGAGAAATACAATACAGAAAGGACGCTACGCAAATCCGAAGAGCAGTATAGGGAACTTGTCGAAAAAGCAAACATTGGAATAATTATCGATGATGTAGATGGGAACATAAAGTATTTCAACGAGCAACTTTGTGTTATCACGGGCTATTCAGCAAGCGAAATGATAACTATGAATATAAAAGATATAGTATATGAAAAAGATTTGCCAATAGTTCTGGAAAAGCATCAAAAAAGAATTATGGGCAACAATCCGTATGAAAGATACGAGTTTAGACTTAAAACTAAAGATAAGAAAATATTATTTGTCGAAGCTGATGTGTCTGTAATTATGCAGCAGCAAATAGTTGTAGGGACAAAAGCATATATTTGGGATATCACAAAGAGAAAACTAACAGAACTTGCTTTGAAGGAAAGCGAAGAACGTTTTAGAAGTATTTACAATAACGCAACGATGGGATTTTATCGACTTTCAAATGATGGGCGACTAATAATGGGTAATCCCAAGTTTTTTGAAATGCTAAAAATTTCTGAACGAGAGCTTTTGAATAAAAGAATTGAGGAAGTATTAGAAGTAGATGAAAATCGTCAAAATTTTCTTGAAATATTAAAGAAAGAGAAAAAAATCAATGGGTACGAAAGCGAATGGTATAGAAAAGACGGTGCTTTATTTTTCGGGCGTGAAACTGCCTGGACAATCACAGATGAGAAGGGCGATATTCAATACATAGATGTTATTCTTGAAGATGTTACGTTAAAAAAACAAGTTGAGGAAGAACGCGAGCAACTTATTTCGCTTTTGCAAAGTGCAAAGAGCGAAATCAAAGTGTTAAGTGGGCTATTGCCTATTTGTGCTTCTTGCAAACGAATACGTGATGAAAATGGTAATTGGTCGAACATCGAGCAATATATAGACGAACATTCCGAGGCTGAATTCAGCCACGGAATATGTCCGGATTGTGCAAAAAAAATATATCCGAGTGCTTACAAGTAGGTTTCAATTTCTGCGTAAGCATCGACTGTTTCGTATACTTTAATTCCGAGTTTTTTTATATTGGGGAATTTTCGGAACTCTTGCTGAAAGTGTTCAGAAAAGAACTTTGAGATGTTTTCGCAAGTAGTAAAGTTATCGATGACAAAGTGTCGGAAATTATTGCTGGCTAAGAAATCTAACATAACTTTATCCTGTCGGTCGACAATGAAAGAATGGTCGAGCTTTTCAATAACTGGTCGGACGATGCGCTCGATGTGGTAGAAATCAATCAACATACCATTTTCATTTGGTTCGCCTTCGAGGGAAAGTTCCATTTTGTAGGAATGTCCGTGAATATTCTTGCAATTTCCTTCGTGGTAAGGGAGACGATGGCTCATCTCCCAAACAAATTCCTTTGCAATACGCATATTAGTCCCTTTTGTATGTAGCAACAATAGTGCTTGTCATACCACCGCGGACACCCCACTGGCTAATGACTTGCATTTCCAGTGGTTTGCAAGCGGCAACCAAATCGTCCAAAATTTGGTTTGTAACTGCTTCGTAATAAATACCTTTATTTCTAAATTCCAAGAAATAGTATTTCAGGGATTTAAGTTCAAGGCACAATTCATCGGGAATATAGGTGATTGTAATTGTTCCGAAATCGGGTAGCCCTGTTTTAGGACAAACAGAAGTAAATTCGTGATTAACGTGAGTAATTTCATAATGGCGTCCAGGACTTGGATTTGGAAATGTTTCAATTTGCATAAATTTTTCTCCATTTTTATTGTTACAAATTCAATAAAATATTATTAATTTTATTTTTTGTATGACGAATGAGAATAAAAATGAGTGATGAGTTAGGATATATTTATGGAAAAAACGCTGTTCGCGAGGCATTAAGGTCGCAACCCGAGAAAATCAGCAAAATTTATTATCCATTTAACTCAATTCAAGGCAGAGAAATAGGTTCAATCATAGCAACTGCAAGGAGACACAAAATTCCGTGTGTCCAGCTTGATAAAAAGAAGTTTAATGCTCTGGAAAAACGTGTTTGTCCGGAAGGTAGTCGTTCGCAAGGTATAATTGCGTTTCAAGAAATTATTGAAAGCGTATCTTTGGGCGAATTGCTTAACAAAGTAAAAATGAGAGAAAATCCTATTTTAGTGATTTTGGATGGTATTACAGACCCACATAATTTAGGTGCAATTGCTCGCTCTGCTGAATGTGCTGGTGCAAAAGGTATAATTTTGCCTGAACGTAAATCGGCTACAATTACACCTGTTGCAATGAAGTCGTCTGCCGGTGCTTTGCAGTATTTACCTGTTGCTTATGTATCGAACACAAATCTGGCTATACAAAAACTGAAAGAAGCAGGTTTCTGGATAATCGGAACATCCGATAAAGCAACAAATCTATATACAGACAACATATACAATCAGCCAATAGCAATAATTATAGGAAGCGAAGGAAGCGGAATGAAGCCATCAGTTGCAAAACATTGCGACTATCTCGTTAAGATACCTATGCAGGGGAAAGTTTCTTCGCTTAATGCATCTGTTGCAGCAGGTGTAATTCTATTTGAAGCAGTTCGTCAAAGAAATCTTTCAGGGGATTGAAAATGAAGGAAAGAATAGCAATTTATCCTGGTACTTTTGACCCAATCACAAACGGTCATCTTGATGTTATTGAACGTGCCGCCGAAATGTTTGATAAAGTGATTGTAGTAATAGCAATAAACACAAAAAAAGTTAATTTATTCAATGAGGAGGAAAGGCTTGAACTTGCCCGAAAATCTCTATCGCATTTAACGAACGTGGAAGTGGTTTTTCATAGTGGGCTTACGGTGGATTTTGCTCGTTCGGTTGGTGCAGTTTCGATAATACGTGGTATTCGTGCAGTGTCTGATTTTGAATATGAATTTCAAATTGCATTGATGAATAGAAAGTTAGCACCAGAAGTGCATACAGTATTTTTAATGCCACACGAAAAATACACATACCTCAATTCAAGCATTATACGTGAATTAGCACGCTTTAGAGAAGATGTTTCGGAATTTGTCCCACCTTGCGTTGCCGAAAAATTAAGAGAAAAGTATAACGGTAAATAATATGATTATCTGCGGAGTGATGACAGGCACATCGCTTGATGGAATTGATATTGCGATTTGCAAATTTAATTCGTTTCAGAATAAATACAATTTTGAACTTATCTGGCAGGGGCACTTTTGTTTTTCTAATCAGCTTAGAAGTTTATTATTAGATATTATTTCCAATAAAAGTACAGATTTAAAAACATTGTCTCAACTTAATATTGCTTATACGAATGAAATTGCCAATGCGATAGAACAGGCAAAAATTAAAAGTGGAATTTCGAATATTGAAGCAGTTGGTTTCCACGGTCAAACTCTATGGCACAATCCTCAGAAGGAAGCATTCTGTGGGCAAAGCGTTGCTTCTACATTTCAGCTGGGTAGTGGAACACACCTTTCAACTGTTCTCAACACAAAAGTAGTATATGACTTCCGCACTTCTGATATCGCATTAGGCGGGCAAGGAGCTCCGCTTGTGCCATTTTTCGACTATCATTTTCTTAAATCGGATAATGAAAACGTAATAGCATTAAATATTGGTGGAATATCGAATATCACTTTTTTGCCGAAAAATTGTTCTGCTGATGCAGTAATTGCATTTGATTGCGGACCTGGCAATTGCTTAATAGATATTTGTGCACAGAAATTGTTCGGTGTCGATTTTGACGAAAACGGGGCTTTAGCATCGCAAGGGGAAATTGTTCCCGAAATTTTCGACGAACTTATCACTATAAATTTTATCAGGCAAAAACCTCCAAAATCGACAGGTAAAGAGCTTTTCAATGTTAGTTTAACCCAAAAGTTTTTTGGTAAATATTCAAAATACGATATTATAAGAACAGTTGCTGAATTCACTGTTTATGCAATTGTTGAAAACATCAGATTATACGCAAATCCTGTTGATAAAATAGTTGTTTCTGGTGGTGGAGCCAAGAATTCTTATATTTTATCAGCTCTCAGGAAGCAAATTGAAAGTTCAGAAATAGTAATTATTGATGAGTTGGGTATTCCGAGTGGTGCAAAAGAGGCAATTGCTTTTGCATTTCTTGCTTACTGCAAATTGTTAGGTATAGCAACGAATCTACCTTCTGTAACAGGTGCGAGCAAATCAATTTCGCTTGGCGTCGTTGCAGGATATTAACTTTTATTTTTTGTACATTTCTCGACTTACAGACAAATATTCGATTTTTTTCATTAATTGTTAATTTCATATTTAATAAATGTTTAATAATTTGGTGGTCGAAATTATTAGGAGGCTTATTGAAATGCTTGTTTACCTTGGTGGAATTTTATTACTAATTGTTGCATATTTTACGTGGGGCAAATTTGTTGAAAGAGTAATCGGTGTGAACAGTAAAAATACAACACCTGCATATACAGTAGCAGACGGGGTTGATTACGTGCCATTACCGACCTGGAAAGTATATCTGATACAATTATTGAATATTGCGGGATTAGGTCCAATTTTTGGTGCTTTGCAAGGGGCATTATGGGGTCCCGCAGCATATTTATGGATAATTTTTGGATGTATATTTGGTGGTGCTGTTCACGATTTTGTAGCAGGAATGATGTCTTTGCGGCATAAAGGTGCAAGTCTTCCCGAACTTCACGGAATTTATTTAGGCAATGTGATTAAAAACATTATGCGGGTATTCATTGTTCTGATGATGATTTTAGTCGGGGTAGTATTTGTCAAAGGTCCCGCTGATTTATTAAACCTGATTTTTACAAATCAAGGAATACAACTAAATGCAAATTTTTGGATTGCTGCGATATTTATTTACTATATACTTGCAACATTGTTACCAATAGATAAAATAATTGGAAGAATCTATCCGATTTTCGGCATTGCGCTCATTATAATGGTGTTTGGAGTAGGAATAGGTATATTAGTCGAAGGATATACTTTTCCTGCTTTCACTCTCGACAATTTGCATCCCAAGGGAATACCAATCTGGTCGACAATGTTTATAACTATTGCCTGCGGGGCACTATCGGGATTTCATGCAACACAGTCGCCAATGATGGCTCGATGCCTGAAAGATGAGAAAAATGCACGTAAAGTATTTTATGGAGCGATGATAGCAGAAGGACTAATTGCTATGGTTTGGGCAACAGTAGGTATGGCATTCTACAATGGAGGAACAGTCGGACTTGCAGCTGCATTGGCTAATGGTGGTCCTAATACTGTTGTATATCAAGCTTGTGTTACTTTGATGGGTGTTGCGGGCGGAGTATTGGCTGTATTAGGTGTAGTTGTCTGCCCAATAACTTCGGGCGATACGGCATTTCGAGCAGCACGAATAATTCTGGCTGATATGCTAAACGTAGAGCAAAGGTCAGTAATAAAAAGATTGATGATTGCTTTACCGATGTTTGCTGCATCAGTATATATCACTTTCATTGATTTTTCAACAATATGGAAATATTTTGCCTGGAGCAACCAAGTATTGGGAACTGTTACTCTTTGGGCTTGTTCTGTTTTTCTATTTAAATATCGAGGCGCGTATCACTGGATTACCACTATTCCGGCACTATTTATGACGTCTGTAACAACTACGTTTATTTTAACGCAGCCAATTGGATTTAATCTAACATATTCAGTTGGCAACTGGATTAATTTAATAGTAGTAATTTCGTGTCTGATTATTTTCTTAACATTGGGGAAGAAATTTTCAAAAACAATTGCAGAAGTAAGTATGTAATATGTATATAATAAAATAAAAATGTTTCGTTATTACTTTTATGATTGATATTATTAACATATCGAAAAGTAGTAACAATTTTGACTTTAATGAAGAAGTCGGTATTAATTATTTTTCGCAGGGGAAAAGGCAGCAAGAGAACAACACAATCAAAATAAATAAAGAGAATAAGGATACTTTTACAAAATCAAGGGAACTTTCCGAAAAAGAAAAGCAGATAATTGAGGAACTGAAACGCAGGGACGAAGCAGTACGCCGACACGAGCAAGCTCACATAGCAGCAGGCGGAAGTCTTGTGCGTGGTGGAGCAAATTACAATTACCAGGTGGGACCCGATGGCAAGCAATACGCGATTGGCGGTGAAGTGCAAATAGATGTTTCGCCCGAAGATACACCCGAAGCCACAATCAGAAAAATGCAACAGGTGCAAAGAGCTGCACTTGCACCTGCCGACCCTTCCCCACAAGATAGAGCAGTTGCAGCAATGGCAAGCCGCATAGAAGCACAAGCAGCAGCAGAACAGAGTTCAAATCAAAATGATGCATCATTAAACAATTCGAAATCAAGTAGTAAGGAAACCCCAAAATCATCAACAAATATCTCACCACAAGCAAAACTTGCTCTATCTGCATACCAAAAATCAAATTACTCATTTTAGCCATTCAATTTTTAAGCAATACATTTTTATTTTTTATTTTATTCACATATTGTTATTTTGTGTTAATAATACTTATAATGTCGGAAATCAGAATGAAAAAAGTTGTTTACTTGTTGCTTGCGTTTGTTTTTACATCTTGCATAAACCTGAAATCACCATATCCAGACATAAAGTATTATAGGCTTTCAAACGAGCCATTAATGCTTGTTAATCTGGATACATTGCCTGTATCGGTTCAGCTGCGAAATATCACAATTAATGATGAATTTAATACCGACCACATTATTGCCACAGATGCACAAACAAGGAAAGTGCAAGTATATTATTACAATCGCTGGATTTCGAAATTCGATGATTTAGCAACTGGATTTCTGCTTTCACGCATATCTTCTTATGGAGTTTTTTCCGGTGGATTTCATCCCGCATCGAGTATAAATGACCCTGACTATATTCTTGAAGGTAGAGTAATTAACTTAACAGCAATAAATAGTGAGAAGAAGAACTCACCCGATGCAAATTCAGTAGAAATTACGATAAATTGCTCATTTTATAGAAGAAGCAATGAATTTTCGGGACTTAACTTATTATTTAACAAGTCCTACACTCAAAGAGTTAATCGCATAAATAATTTTGTTGAGACTATTCCACAAGCAACAAGTCGAGCTATGGCATTAATCTCGGATATGATTCTTGTAGATATGATTAATCATATTAAAATGGATAGAAATATTAATTAGGTAAAAGTATGGATTTTTCAATTCGTTTAATTGACCCCAAAAAAGAACTCAAAAAATTTATTAAAGCACAATGGAATTTTTACAGAAATGATGAAAACTTTGTCCCACCTTTATTAGCAGACCAACTTAAAACACTAAATACTGAGAAAAACCCATTTTTTAAGCACTCAGAAATTGCTTTTTTCATTGCAGAGAACAAAAGCGGAGAAATCATTGGGCGAATTGCAGCAATAAAGAACGATAATCATAATGCAACGCACAAAGATAAAGTTGGTTTCTTTGGCTTTTTCGAGTGTATCAATGAGCAGGGTGTTGCTGATGCATTATTTACAGAAGCCGAAAAATGGCTTAAATCAAAGGGTCTGGATACAATGCGGGGTCCAGTTAATCTCTCATTGAATGATACAATTGGCTTGTTAATAGAGGGCTTCGATAGTCCTCCGGTTGTATTGATGACATACAACCCACAATATTACATTACTTTAATCGAGAACGCTGGTTTTTCGAAAGCAAAAGATTTATATGCATATCTACTGGATAAAGAGGACTATTTAACTGAAAAGTTAATTCGTTTGCAATCTGCAATACGCGAAAGATATAAAATAACCGTAAGAAATGTTGCTTTTCGCGATAAAGTGCAATTCAGAAAAGATGTCGAAACACTGAAAGAAATTTATAACGGAGCCTGGGAACCCAACTGGGGATTTGTCAAGATGACAGATGAAGAATTTGATTTTCTTGCTGCGGATTTGAAGCAAATTGCTGAGCCAGACTTTACTTTTATTGCCGAAATTGACGGCAAACCTGCGGGATTTGTGCTTGCACTGCCCGATATTAATGTGTGTCTCAAATACAACAAATCAGGCGGTTTGCTCACGGGAATCTGGCATTTGCTAACAAAGAGGAAGAAAATAAATCTTGTCAGAATAATTGTATTAGGCGTTTTGCCTGAATTTCAGAAAACTGGTATTGATGCTGTTTTATATTACGAGCTTGGCGTTCGCTCTGAAAAACACGGGATACGCTATGGTGAAGCTTCCTGGATACTTGAAGATAATGTTATGATGAACCGTGCTTTGCAAACAACCGTAAAAGGAAAGCTATATAAAAAATATAGAATTTATGACCGTCCAATCAAATAGTTTTTCCACTTATTGTTTGCACATTCAAGTTAGTAGAAAAGTTAAAATTAAAATTGGGAAGCTCGGAACATTCGAGTTTCCCAAAGGAATATACGTATATTGTGGAAGTGCACGAAGAAATTTCGATGCTCGGATTAATCGCCATCTAAATCGGAACAAAAAATCACACTGGCATATTGATTATTTACTCGCAAGCAAATACTCAAAGATTATCAAAATTGAGAAGTTCCAATTAAGTGAGCATACAGAATGCACACTGGTGGGAAAATATGTTTCGAATAATTTGGCAGAAATATTTGCAGTTGGGTTTGGTGCTTCTGATTGCAAAAATAGGTGCAAATCTCATCTGCTAAAACTATTGTAAAAAACAATTTTCTTGATTAACTTGCGTTTTTATTTAATTATTTGTTAAACGAACTAATAAAGTTATGTTATGAAAAAGATTAGTGTGTATTTATTAGGTTTATTGTTGCTTATAAACTATTCTTTTGCAAAAAATGAAATTGTAACTAAGAAAATTACTGAGAAATCTGCATCATTTATTATCAATACAGATACAAAAAGAACTGTTTTGATTTTGCATCCTGCAAATGATGCCGCTATTAGTGCAAAAGATTTACCACAAAACAGCATTATGCAGGAAAGTGTTGATATTTCACTGATAAAGCCATTTAAAGGAAATTACTACGTTGTTTTTGATGGGATGCAATCGGTAATTCCTCTTACACTAAAAGGATTGCAAGCAAAAACACAATATATTCTCTCTGTTTACAAGCCTGACGCAAATGGAGAACCATCAGTTCAGCACAAATTTTCAACATTAGCTGAAGAACCGACCAAGCAAGCATCAGGTATTGCATTTCGTCAGCCAACAGAATCAAGCATAGAACTAATCTGGGTGAATGGCAATGGAGAAAAACGTATTGTGGTTGCATCGAAAGGTAAAACAATTGCTGCTTTGCCGGAAGATGGGAAGGAATATTCTGCAAACGCAAAATTTGGGGCTAACGAAAGCAAAATTGGAGATAATGCATTTGTCGTATATTCCGGAACAAAAAATGAATGCAAAGTTGATAATTTAGAACCCTCGACTATTTATTCTTTCCAAGTATTTGAACTTAATGGAAATGTAGAAACTGCAAATTACATCACTTCAACGCTTTCGGGCAATCCACGCTGGAAAATGACTGCTATTCCTGCACCCGAACTTCTTCCCGCAAAAAATGTTCACGAAATAGGTTGCGTACTATCGTGGAAAGGCTCGCCTAATATTCAAAAATATATTTTAGATATTGCTTACGACGAAAAATTCACACGTTTTGCAGAATATTATGAGAATGCAGATGTTGGTGATATTACTGAAATTGAAGTAATTGATTTAGACCCAAATGAAAATTGGTTCGTAAGAGTAAAAGCAGTTGGAGAAGGAACCCAGAGTGAATATTCCAAGACTTTAAAGGTTAAAAAAGGAGATAAATAAATGAATTTGGAGCAAAGAATTAACGAAGACCTAAAAGCTGCAATGAAAAGTGGCGACAAAGTTCGTATTGATGCTTTGCGTTCGTTGCGTGCTGCTATAATTGAATTTAACAAAAGTGGTTCAGAAACAGGACTTACTCCTGAAATCGAGTTTAAAATCTTGAATGGTGCTGCCAAAAAACGCAAAGATGCAATTGAAATGTATAAATCAGCGAACCGTCCCGAATTGCTGGAAAAAGAAGAAGCTGAACTTGCAATTATTCAGGAATATTTGCCCCAAATGATGACAGAAGACGAAGTGCGCTCTTATGTAGCCAACAAGATAAAAGAGGTCGGAGCGACTTCCATAAAAGATATGGGAAAGGTAATGGGACCAACAATGAAGGAACTTGCAGGCAAGGCAGAAGGTAGTATGGTGCAAAAAATCGTCAAAGAGCTTCTGGAAGGTAATTGATGAGCGAACCTGTTCAGCAAAAGTTTGACCCTTTTGCCGAAACTTTACGGCAACTTGAATATAGAAGCGTTCTTGAATATATTGCTAAATACTGTAAAAGTGAAGATGCGAAAAATATTATTTTCGCATTGAAACCAACTGACGATATAGAAAGGTTAAGACGAGAGCATCAATTAATAGACGAGGCTCTCGTCTTGCTTTTCAGGAATGAAAATCCACCACTTGAAAGTATTGGCGATAGTCTCAATCTGCTATATAAATCGCAAATTCAAAATGCGATGCTATTGCCAACCGAGTTGCTTGAAATACTTGATTTGCTGCGTATTGCTCGCAATTTGAAATCGTATATTAAGCCAAAATCTGATGAATTCCCAACGCTTTTTTCATATATTGAAAATCTCTACGACAATAAATTATTAGAAAAACATATTCTGGATATAGTTACCGAGACGGGCGAAATAAAGGACACTGCATCGCGAGAACTATTTCAAATAAGACAGGAAATAAATACAAAATCGGCAAGACTTCGTTCAAGGATAAATAAAATAGTTCGACAGTTTTCCGATTTCGAAATGCTGCAAGAGGAATTTTTCACAATTCGCGAGGGACGATTTGTTATTCCCGTCAAAGTTGAACACAAACGGCAAATCTCAGGAATAATTCACGGAGTATCTCAGACGGGTGCAACTGTTTTTCTTGAACCGACAGAGATAATTGAGCTGAACAACGATTTATCGCTCTTGCGTGATGAAGAAATGAGAGAAATCCAACGTATCCTGAGAAATATTACGCAAGAAATTGGAACAGAAAGCCATCAATTAATTGAAAACGCACGAATAATAGCAGATATTGATTCGATTTTCGCACGCGCTACTTATGCAATGCAATTTGGAGGGATTAAGCCCGAAATTTTGCCACAAGAGGACAATTATATTTATCTAAAAAACATTCGTCATCCAATTCTTGTTCAAACAAAAGGCAAAAATAGCGTTATTCCTCTTTCAATTGAATTTACGAATGAAATTCGTGGGCATCTTGTTTCGGGTCCGAACGCGGGCGGGAAGACAGTGGCACTGAAAAACATTGGTTTGAATGTAGCTCTGGCATTATCAGGTATATTTCCGCTTGGAGAGTGCAAAACAAATTTCCGTTCGATTTTTTCGACTATTGGGGATAATCAATCAATAGAAAACGACCTTTCTACTTTTAGTTCGCAAATGTTTCAAATCAAAAATATATTGGATAGCTGCGATAAATATTCGCTTGTGCTAATCGATGAAATTGGTTCGGGGACAGACCCACAAGAAGGGGCGGCACTTGCAGCTGGAATATTGGACACATTCATCGAACTAAATCTATTTTTCGTTGCAACAACTCATCAATCGTCGCTTAAAACTTATGCATTGAACAAAAAGGTAATTGCAAACGCTTCGCTTGAATTCGACGAAGAAAAATTTAAACCAACTTATAACTTTTTGACGGGAATTCCTGGAAACTCTTATGCATTTTCGCTTGTGGAGAATATCGGCTTGCCGAAAATTGTAATCAATCGTGCCAAAAAATATTTAGGCACAAGGCATTCCGAATTGGAAGAAAGCATTGCAATATTGCAGAAATACCGTGCCGAAGCAGTTCGTTCACGCAGCGAAGCCGAGCAAATGAAATCTAAATTAGAAAAAATGATAAAAGATTACGAAGCTCGAAGCAAAGAACTTAAAATCAAACGAAAAGAACTTATAGATAATGCGAAAACGGAAGCATTGTCCATTTTAGAGGAAGCCAACGCACTGATTGAGCAAACAGTTCGGGAAATCAAAGAGCAGAAACGCCAAATCTCTGAAATCAAGCAAGATTTTAAAGAAAAAAAGCAATCTCTTGAAAAAGAGGTAAAGAAAATCGAGAAAAAGCAAAAGACGAATCGCACTGCCCCATCTGAACTAGCAAAAGGGCAATTTGTTGCTCTTGTTGATAATCCTGCAAATGTGGGATTTGTAATTGATTGTGATAATTCAGCACAAATTGCACTTGTTGAATTCAACGGTCTGAAATTTAAACTACCCTATGCTCAATTGATAGTTGCAGAAGACACACAAGCAAAGCAAACTATTCAAATTGACTACATTAAGTATGATGCAGTTACTAAAATAGACTTACGTGGATACCGAGCTGAGGAAGCTTTGCGTGCATTGGACGAGTTTATCGACAATGCTTTACTGAACAATATTGACTATTTAACAATATTGCACGGTAAAGGGACGGGAGCATTGAAGCAAACGATACACGATTTTCTTTCGAGGCATCCAGCGATATCATCTTTTCGATTAGGTGAGTTAGTCGAAGGCGGTGCAGGTGTAACAATAGTGAAATTCAAAGAATAATGAAAACGCAAAATAAAAATAGAGCAAGCCTATATTTAAAAACAATAGCTTTTATTAAGCCGTTTAAGTTACTGCTTGTTTATTCAGTAATACTTAATCTTCTTTTCTCGCTTTTCAATACGTTATCGGTTGCACTGATTAAACCAGTTTTTCAAATATTATTTAATACCGAAAGTTCAGAAACTGTTGTAAATACTAAAAATTTAACATACCTCGAACAATTGAAAAATCAATTTTTTGATTTTCTGCTTTCATTAATCATAGTTGATGATATATATTGGACTTTATTTAGATTTGGACTGATTATATTATCAGTATTTTTCTTGAAAAACTTTTTCAAATACTGGAATGCAGTTGTAATGTCCAAATTTGAAGAAGGCGTTATAAAATCAATACGTGATAAGATATTTGCGAAACTAACGTCTCTTTCGATTGATTTCTTCAACCGAAGCAAACAAGGAAGTCTAATTTCAATAATAGCGAATGACGTTCAGGCGGTAAATTCGACGATGATTTCATCGTTTTCGATAATACTGAGGGAAGGTTCGCAGGTGGTATTTTTTCTGCTGTTCCTTTTGAGCATTTCGCCTGAACTCACATTAATTGCGTTTTCATCGAGTATATTCAGTCTGGGAATTGTCCGTGCTGCCAAAAAGTATTTACGAAAGTATGCTACTCGTATGCAAAAAGCTTTGGCGGACTATACGGGCACTCTCACAGAAATAATATCGGGTATTAGAGTTGTCAAGGCGTATAATGCTGAAAATTTTGCTAACGAGAGATTTAAAAAAGATAGCGAACGATACGTGAAATCGGCAGTAAAACACAAAATGATTGTTACGATTATTCCTGCAATAAATGAGATTTTTGCAATATTTGCACTAACGGTGGTGCTGGTAGTAGGGGCAATGAAAATCAACCAAAAGGTAATGTCGCCCGATGATTTGATGCTTTTCCTTTTCACATTGTTTTCGATAATGGCACCGCTTGCGTCAGTAATCAATCAAATTGTTCAATTCCCTCGTGGATTTGTTTCAGCTGAGAGAATTTTTGAGGTATTAGATACGGAACCGTCAGTTAAAGACGGGGATTTGGAGATTAAAGAGTTCAAAGATAAAATTGAAGTGAAAAATGTGTATTTCGCATATACTGATAAGTATGTTTTGCAAGATGTATCCTTAGAGATAATGAAAGGCAAAAAGACGGCATTTGTAGGAGGAAGCGGCAGCGGTAAATCGACTATGCTGGATTTAATAATCAGATTTTACGACCCGCAGAAGGGGCAAATATTAATTGATGGAGTTGATATTCGTAATTACAAATTATCCTCATTACGTTCACTTTTTGGGGTTGTATCGCAAGAGAATATGCTGTTTAATGATACGGTTGCAAATAACATCAAGTTTGGCAAGGAGCACACAATAACAGAGGAAATAATTGAAGCATCGAAACTTGCAAATGCTTATAATTTTATAGATAAGCTTGAATTAGGCTTCGATACACCAATAGGCGACCGAGGAACAAATCTTTCGGGTGGAGAACGCCAACGAGTGGCAGTAGCAAGGGCAATTGTCGGTAATCCGCAAATTTTAATTTTCGACGAAGCGACCTCTGCACTCGATGCTGAAAGTGAAAAAATTGTGCAGGAAGCAATTGAGACTTCGCTCGAAGGACGAACCGCAATTATTGTAGCTCATCGGTTGTCGACGATAATTAATTGCGATATGATTTATGTTTTCAACGAGGGACAAATAGTTGAGCAAGGCACACATTCGGAGTTGATGGAAAAGAATGGATATTACAGAAAATTGTATGAATTACAATTTGGTGTGAAAAATTAACAGAAAATTCTCAATAAGTTTGCATTTGATGGCATAATTATTGTTCATTTATTTCGGTTTTTTGATAATATTTTAGGATTGAATATGGCTCTTACAAATGAGTATACCATAATCGGTATTGATGGCGGCGGAACTCACACAAGAGGTGTATTGGTTCGCGACGATAAAGTGATATCACACGCTTCAAGTGGCACAGCAAGAATAGGTTCAGTTGGAGTTGGCGAAGCTTGCGAACGAACATTAAATATAATACTTGAACTATGCAACAAAGCAGAAATTGAGACATCAGAATTAGATGCTGTGGTTGTTGGATTGGCAGGAGTATGGCTCGAAGAAGAAAAGAAAAGAGCGGCACAGCTACTTCGAACACTTGCTCGCCAGCAAAGCATACAGCTTGGAGATTTACTTGTAACAAGCGATGCAGAGCTTGCAATAGAAGGTGCCTTAGGCAATAGTGACGGAATTATTACAATTGTTGGCACAGGTTCAATTGGTCTTGCACGTATTGGGAAAAACCAACTATATCGTTGTGGTGGCTGGGGAATTGAACTTGACGACGAAGGAAGCGGTGCCTGGATTGGTCGCGAAGGTTTAACGGCGGTTGTTCGTGCACTGGACGGTCGGGGCAAACCGACTGAGCTTACTGCCAAAATTCCGCAATTTTCTCCAATTATTGATATGGATAGACCAAGAACAATAGTCAAAGCATACCAGGACAGAGCTTTTGAGTATCATAATCTTACTCCCGCAGTAATGGAATGTGCTGTTAACGGCGACGAAGTATGTCTTGAAATAATCACACGAGCTGCAAATCATTTGCTGGAACTGCCAGTGGCATTATCGAAGTATTTTAAGACTAAGACAATAAAAGTCGCGTTGATGGGTGGGATTATTGAAGCAAATACATTATTAGCTCAGATGCTAAAAGATAGAATTAATGAACACGGGAAGTTTGAAATTATTGAACCATCAGGTTCAGCACTGGATGGAGCAATTAGCATTGGACGTAGGCTGATAGAGCAAGATATGTAGGATATATTTTAGCAAGTAATTATTGCAAAAAATACTATCGCTGAGAATTAATACAGTTCTCAGCGTTTTTGTTTGGAGGAGCAATGAAGTATGGAGATGAAGGTGAAAAAGAATGAATAGGAAGGAGTGGAGGTGAGGTAGAACATTTGCATTGAATACACTAAGCGATGCAATAAATGGTGTAATACTTACTCCACGACCAGCATCGACAGAGCTCTACATTACATTGGGCAAGGCATTGGGCGACGGTGTTTTAGTCGAACTCTACAACCAGAACGGTCGTCTGATGATGAGCGAAAGCGAGAAAGCACCGAACGGTGTAATGAAGCTTAACGTCAGCGACTTGCCAGGTGGTGTCTATTCAGTCATCATCCGCAATGGAGTAACCGTTGCAAAAGAACGCGCAGTGATAGTAAAATAAAAATATTTTCAGAGTACTCGTTTATAATTTAGTTGATATTTGCTATTTCTTTAATAGACAAATGAATATAGTAAGTAAAATAATACGTCCGGACTAAAACAAATTTTACGAAAATACTTTTTGTAACTTTTATTATTCTTTTTTTTCATTTATTTTAGAATAAAAACATTTTGTTAATTATTATTTCTCACAGAGGTAGCATTAATTAAATACTTACTATAATTAAGGTCATTTATGAATAAAAGATTAGTTTTAATTTTCGCTTGTTTGTTTGCTATTTTAGATATTTATTCACAAGATACCTTAAATCATAAAATCGGGATTTACGGCGGCTTGAATTTAAATTTTCACACAGCAGATTTCTATAAACTTGCAGGTATTCCCAACTGTTGTCGTAATTTTCGTGATGGAAGTGGAACGGGTATAAATGCTGGTATATTATACGAAATGAAACTAAGCGATGTATTTTGGTTAGGATCAAGATTAGGTTTGCTAACCCTTGATGGGACATTAAAAAATGAGGAACCAACAACAATAATTACTCAAACAGGACCTACAACGGGAATATTTGAACACAAAATGGATGGAATGTTTTCGAATATCGGATTGGAACCAAGTGTTATGTATAATCCATTTGGTGGCTTTTTTGTCAATGCTGGAATACGATTAGGATTGAATATATCAAGCAAATACGACCAGGTGGAAACTATTATTAAGCCCAAAGGTGTAGGTACATTCATCGATTCATTAGGCAATGATACGGGTCTACGGACACGCAACAAGTTCAATGGTGATATTCCAAATGCAACTTCATTTCAGATGTTTGCTTCGGGAGGAATAAGTTATGAAGTCCCATTGAACAAATCGAACTCTTTAAGAGCAGTTCCCGAAATTCAATATTATTTCCCAATTACAGAATTGGTTGAAAATACAAAGTGGAAAGTTAATTCACTTCGATTAGGTTTAGCCTTCAAGTATGTTCCGATACCAAAGCCACCGAAGCCGAGATTATTCGAACGTAAATATGAAATTGATACAATCCAAATACCAAGTGATTTAATTGCACAAGTTACTTATAGAAAAGGAACAGAGAAAACAAGTCAAGATAAGTTTGAAGATGATGAAAAGATAATAGAATATGAAATAATATCGAGGACAGATACAGTTTTAACACCAATTACATATAAATTAGCAGGAAAAATCACAGCAGTTGGCGTTGATAATTTCGGACAAGAAAAACCAAAACACAAATTTGAAGTTGAAGAATTTGTATCGAACAGGTTAGACCCACTCTTAAATTTACATTTTCTTTGAAGATAACTCATCACAATTACCTACAAGATACAAAAGATTAACCCCAAATGAAACTAAAGAATTTGATATAGAAAAGCTATTCTATGATTCGACATTACAAATATACTATAATATCTTAAATATAGTCGGGAAACGAATGATTTTAAATCCAACGGCAAAAATTACATTAATTGGTTGTAATTCTGACCAAGGAGCCGAGAAAGGAAATATAGAATTATCCAGAAAACGAGCAGAAGAAGTAAAAAATTACCTAACAAATGTTTGGGGAATATCAAATGATAGAATAACTATACAAACTCGAAATTTACCACAAAAAGCCTCAACACCTACAAATGAACCCGATAAGATAGCCGAAAACAGACGAGTAGAAATAATTAGCGATAACGAAAAGATAACAGAACCAATATTCATCGAAAAAATAGATAGGACGGCAAATCCACCGATTGTAAGGTTTAAATTAGAAGCAGAAGCTGAAGCAGGATTAAAGGAATAGCGAGTTGTAGCAAATCAGAAGAACGACAAAAACAACAAATTCGAATACCAAAAAGAAGGGCAAATCGAAAATCAAATAGATTGGGAATTGGCACAATATCAGAAGTTAACGCCAAAATATCCCGAACCAGTTATGGCAGAGTTACAATTGGTAGATAATAAAGGAAACATACACATTTCAAAAACACAAACAGAACCGATAGAAGTAATATCTATACAGCAAAAGAGAAAAAATCGAATAGGAGATTACGAAGTAGAGAAATTTAGTTTAATACTGTTTGATTTCGACAAAGCAACAATAGAAGCACAGAACAAGAAAATAGTAGATTTCATAAAGAGCAGAACAAAACCTGAATCGGAGATAGAGATAATAGGTTATACAGATAGAACAGGTAGTCCCGAATATAATAAAAGATTATCACAACGAAGAGCAGATGCAACCCGAGATGCACTTGGACGCCGAGATGCAAAATCAATCGGAGTGGGACAAGAGCGATTACTTTACAACAATGACTTGCCCGAAGGTCGCTTTTATTGTAGAACAGTAGAAATAATTGTGAAGACAAAGATAGAAGGAGAATAAACTATGAAAAAATCAATTATGCTAATACTTTTCCTTTGCTATGGAGTAGCAATGTGTCAATCTATATCGTTGTTTGATATAGATGCGTCGGATTTCCCTACGATGCGAGCAAAGTTTTTTGCCTTTGATAAAGATGGGAAGCAGATTACAAATCTATCTCCGTCGGACTTTGAGTTAAAGGAAAATGGGATAACAAGAACAATAACAGATATCAGTTGCCCTGCACAGAAGCCACCAGAGGCATTATCGAGTGTATTGGTAATGGATGTAAGTGGTTCGATGGCAAGCGGTAATATCCATATCGCAAAAGAAGCAGCACGAGCTTGGATAGATGCTCTGCCACTTGGAATAAGCGATTGTGCAATTACTGCTTTTGATGGGATGAATTATTTAATTCAAGATTTTACAACTGATAAAACTAAATTAATTAATGCAGTTAACTCATTGTTTGCAAGAGGGACAACAAACTACAATGCTGCGATGATTGACTCAATGGCAGGTGGATTATTAATTTCTAAAAATGGCAAAAATAAAAGAGTAATTGTTTTTTTAACAGATGGTTTACCGAATTTCGAACCCAATACTAGCCAGATAATCACAGAAGCAAAATCTCAAAACCTTTCAATTTATTGCATAACAATAAATATGAGGTGCCCTGATTGTCTGATAGATATGTCAAATGAAACCGGTGGTCAGTGGTTCGAATATGTATCCACAAAGGAACAAGCTCGAAAAATATATCTACAGATATATGGACTGAACTTGGTGGGGAACCCTGCACAATTGAATGGGCAAGTCAATCCACTTGTTTTAATACAAAAAAAAATTTGGATTTGTTATTAGTAAATGAGGGAATATTTTTTTCTGAAGCATATTATCCTCCACAGAGTTCATTCACACAATTGCTATTCGAACCAAGTTTTATTGTTTTTAGAAACAAAGAGTTAAATAAACAGCATTCCGCAACAGTACAAGTAACAGCAAAAAATGGAGATTTTAATATAACCAATATTAAATGTTCACATCCATTCTTTGATATAAATCCAAAATCATTTTCGTTGGCAGAAGGACAAAGTATTGAATTAACAATTAATTATTTTCCAATTGACTCAATTTACAGCTACTCAAAATTTGTATTTGTAAACGACTTATGTCCAATAAACTTATATGCAGCAGGGACTTATCCAAAATATAAAAAGCAACCTCCAACAATAAAAGTAACTCATCCAAATGGTGGGGAGATATTTGTTGCAGGTATCGACACATTAATCACCTGGGATGGTATTCCAAAGGATGACCTTGTACAATTAGAGTTTAGCATAGATAACGGTAAGACTTGGAAGGAAATTGATACTGCCCGAGGATTAGAATACAAATGGAAGAAAGTGCCGCGCCCATCGAGTAACCAATGCCTTGTTAAGGTACTACAATTATCAAGTGCTAATCATTTACATAGTGTTCGTACACTTTGGGGACATAGTGATTTTGTTCGAAGTATTAGTATTAGTCCTGATGGGCAGTATATTGCGTCGGGAAGCTTAGACAAAACAATAAATATATGGCGAGCTAATGATGGGAGCTTGGTACGTACTATTAATGCAGGTAGTAGTTATATTTATAGTGTTTGTTTCTCCCCGATGGGCAATACATTGCATCGAGCGGGGTTGGAAATATCAAGTTATGGAAGACTAATTCAGGTAATTTAGTACGTAATTTTAAAGGTAATGATAATAATGTTTGGAGCATCAATTATAGCCCTGATGGGGAGTATATTGCATCGGGAGGAGACAATGGTTCAATAAAGATATGGAGAGTAAACGATGGAAGTTTAATCCAAACCTTGATTGGGCATAATGAAGAGGTTCGGAGCGTATGCTTTAGTCCCAATGGGCAATATATTGCATCGAGTGGAGATGATAATACAATAAAGATATGGCGAGTAAATGATGGAAGTTTAGTACGTAATATTTCTGGACATAATAGGTCGGTTCTTAGCATCAGTTTTAGCCCTGATGGGGAATATCTTGCTTCAGGCAGTATGGATAGTACAGTAAAGATATGGCGAGTAAATGATGGAAGTTTAGTACGTGCCATTTTAGGGCAGACTGATATTGTTAGTAGTGTATGTTTTAGCCCCGATGGAGAAAATTTTGCAGCAGGAGGTTTGGATAAAATAATTAAGATATGGCGAGTAAGTGATGGAAGTTTAGTACGTTCATTTTTGGGTCATAATGATTGGGTCTATAGCGTATGTTTTAGTCCAGATTGGGAATATATTGCCTCTGGTAGTTGTGATAAAACAGTGAAGATTTGGACAATTACCGAAAAGTATATTCAAGAAGATATTTCCAATAAAGTATTTTCGATTGTTGAGCCTAAAGCAGAAAGCGCAGACATTGATTTAGGTCTCTGCCCTATCGGTAAAACAAAGGATACTATTGTAACTGATTTCATCAAAAATACTGGAAACTGGAAATTTCGTGTTGATAGCATTTATATTAAAGGAGCAGACCGAATTGCATTTTCTCTTGTGTCCGGATTACCTAAATATTTTGTTGAGTCAAATAACACTTACTCAACTGAACTTCGCTTTAAACCGAATAGAATTGGTCCACATTCCGCAACTATAATAATTATTACACAGTCAGATACTTTGAGACATATTATTCGAGGTGAAGGAGTTAATGAGATGTTAGCATTGGAAAACCAAATCATTGATTTTGGGAAAGTCGACTTAGGCTCAGAAAAAGATACTTTGTTAGTTCCCACAATAAAGAACACGGGGAGTGTTCCAATGACAATAACCGAGACACGGCACAGCTACCCGAATGATAAGGACTTTTCGACAATAGCAGGCGGAGGAAGTTTCACAATACAACCGAATGAGACAAAAACGATGGATTTACGTTTCCGTCCAAGTGATGCGGGAAGAACGAGTGGAACATTGGAGTTTCATTATAATGGAGTAGGAAGCCCATTAATAGTTCAGTTATTTGGAGAAGGTGTAAAAAAATATCCGCTAATTCAAACACAAATTGAGAATTTCTCTGATTTATTTTGTTACAATGAAGAAACAAAGGAATTGAAAATTTCTAATATGAAAGGAGCAAGTAATTTAGCTATTAAGTCTATTAAAATATTAGGTTCTATTTCAACTGAATTTGAGCTGAATGCTCTATTTCCATTGATAATTGAACCTGATAGTATAATATCAATACCTATTACTTTCAAGCCTCAGACACCTGGTTACAAGTTCGCAAATATAGAGATAATATCTAATGCATTTACTGATACTGTTATATCAATTCCTTTGACTGCAAGGAAGGAAAATGTAGATTTTACACTTAGCACTACAGAAGTATTTTTAGGCAATTTGAAATACTTAGAATCAACTGAAAAAATTGTAAAAATCAAAAATGTAGGTACAGTACAAACATCATATACGGTATCTGTTACAGGAAATCTGAAAATATCAGATACATTTTTCACTTTGTTGCCAAATGAAGAAAAAGAAATAACAATTTCATATTCAAAAAATGTAGATGATTTTGAGGTTGATGAGATTTTAACCATTCAAGACAATACTTGCAATTTTGCAAAATATGTAAAAATCACTGGGTTAACGTTCACTGCAAAAGCACAATTAAAAACAATAGAAAAAGATGGCTATCCCGGGGATGAAATAAAAGTTCCAATTATTTTAGATAATGAAGAATACTTACAATTAGCTGAAGTCGGCACAATTGATGTTGAAATGGAATTTAATCCTACGTTGCTATATACGAAGAATTTGCAGATGGAAAGAATAGACGACAGACGAGCAAAAGTAACAATAAAGGATTTACCTGCCAATAAGAAAGCAGGAGAAATTTTGGGAGAAGTGGACTTTGTAGTTGGATTAGGTAATGCAGAAAGTTGCGATTTAATCTTACAGAATGCAAAGGCAAATGGCGGGCAAGCGGATATAAGCTTGCTAAGCGGTAAATTCCAGTTAAAAGGTATATGCCGTGAAGGCGGAGCAAGATTAATCAATCCATTGTCGAAGGCAGGTATTACAAAGATAGCACCAAATCCCGCTGAGAACAGTGTAGAGATAGAAATATCTCTAATCGAACAAGGTATAACTGAGTTATTGCTCTATAACACAATGGGCGAAGTAGTAAAAACGGTAATGAAAAGTGAAAACCCAATACGAGGGACGCATACTTTTCAACTAAGCACAACGGACTTAGGCACGGGACAATATATTTTGCAATTGAGGACACCGACGTATGTGGAAAGCAAGATATTAAAGATATTGAAGTAAAGTATAAAAAGGGTAGTTCCACCCCCTATTTCCCCCGCTTGCTGGGGACTGAGGGGGTGGAATGATATAAAAATCTACAATACTCTCGGCGAATGTGTTTCACACACCCCGTCACTTCGTGCCACCCCTCTTAAAGAGGGGAATATTCAGATTGACGTCTCTCACCTTCCCCAGGCGTGTATTTAGTCCGCATCGGCATAGCATCGGGTATGTTTGTGAAGATGTAAGAAGAAGGTCGGAGCTAAGCTCTGACCTGTTTTTAATACCCATAAGATTTTTCACAAAACCTTATATGTCGTTCGCTAAATAAATCCTACCATTCACCCAATAAGAATCATCATTTGCTAATTATTTTGTTTTGTTTTTTTGTGTTGAATTTATTACCCTATTTTTAGGGAATGTGTTGTTTTTTGATTTTATCTTTATTTTTTAGAAGAGGGTTTATTTTTTGGGAGTTTTTTTCTTTCTTTTTCTTTATTAAAGCACACTCCTTAGATTTTTGGGTACTGATAACCTCGATTTGTGGTTTAGTTTGTTCATTTTAGTTTCCATATAGGTAAGATAGAAAAAGATAGAGCGTTATTTGCTAACAAGCTGAGATATAAATTTTAAATATACGAGTTTTGAATCATTGTTAAATGAGATTGAACCTTTGTTTATAGAAAAAATACAGTAACACAAATTCAAACGCTCCTAATTATTCTTATATTTTTTTGTTTGTTTTTAATAACTTAATTGATTATCCTTAAATAGTGCATCCTTTCCATTATTTTAATAGTCAAACTATAATTATAGTTTTCAAATAGAATTACTTTAAATAACTTGGAGAAAGAATGAAACAAGAAACCATTCAAAACATTTTTAGTCATCTTGTAGAGTTTATAAAAAAAACAGAGAAGATATCAGTGCTATTATTGAAAGAATTAGCAAGGTATTGCAATGGTTTATACTTGCGTCCTTTGCTGTTTCTGCTTTTTTTATCAAACCATTGTTATTGGGTGAAGGAAGTAAATATTCTTTGGGAATGGCAATTGGAGCAGACATTATTCTTCTAATCTTATCTATCACATTTGCTTATTTTATGTATAATGAACTTAATTTTCTGAGAAAAAACTTAGAGATGAGAGAAGATTTATTAAATTCATATATTAAAACCGAATCCTTCCCTGATGATATTAATCCATATCAAATTGAAAATAATAGAATTACGAGAATCAAAGATTATGGTGTTATTATAACGATTGTAATAGTAGTCTTAATTTACATTGCTAAAATCAATGCATTATTATTTTTATTTTGTTGCAATTAAAAAGAAACTTTTATGAAAACAATATTTATTTACGTATTATTATTGCTTTTTTCAGTTAAATCCTATTCTGTTGAATTGAACTTAAAAAATGGAATATTAGCATACAATAATTCCCTTCACATTGACAAAACTGGTTCAAAGTATTTTGTCAAAGTAACATTTAGTAAAATCCCTCTTCAATCAGTATTTGAAGAAATTGAATCAAAAGGAATTAAGTTCTTAGAATATGTTCCGCACAATGCTTACTATTGTTTAATTGATACCAAATCAATAATTGATAACCTTGAAAAATATGGAATTATCTCAATTGATACTATCCAGTACGAAAAAAAGATTAGCAATGAACTAATAGATGGGATTCCAGACTGGATGGAGGTTGATGAAGGATTGGTAAAGCTTAACATTGAGTATTTCAAAGGAAAAAAGATTTCGAAACGCTAAAAAGAGTTTAGCAGATATGGATGCTGAAATACTCGAACATTACGAATACTTTAATAGATTTTACATTCGTATTAGTTTTTACAAACTACGCGAACTTGCAAGTTTGCCTTGGGTAATGTATATTGATACTGACAACAAACCATTAACAACAGAAAACTATCAAGCTGGGCAAAGCCATGTTTCTAACGTTCTTCGTTTGGAAAACTCTCTCGGCGGGCGTGGACTTACCGGCGAAGGAGTTAAAATTGGAATTTTTGATAATGGAATGATCGGAAAGCATATAGATTTCGATAATCGGGTTACTCAGGTTTATCAAGGAAATTATGGTGAACACGCAACACATTGCTCAGGTACGATAATTGGAGCTGGCAGACTCAATATCAACTCTTTAGGAATGGCACCAAAATCTCACTTATATTCCCGGAATAATACGAGTTTTACAGTCCAAATGCTACTGGAAATTCAAAATTATGGCATTATGATTACTTCAAATTCTTATGGATATATGACTCAATCACAATGTGGGCAAAGGGGTAAATATGATGGTAATTCAAGAGAAATTGACAAATTGACAAATGATTCTATATATTTCTTACATATTTTTGCTTCAGGCAATGATGCTTTGCAATGTATAAATGGTTGGAACACCGTATATGATAATCCAAATTCTTCAAAAAACATTCTTACAGTTGGAGCTATCGACAAAACAGATATTATTACTTCGTTTAGCAGTCGTGGACCACTTGTTGATGGTCGTCTAAAACCTGAAATAACTTCGGTTGGTAAAAGTGTTTATTCAACTTATCCAAATAATACATATGATTTTGCTCAAGGGACATCTATGGCAACACCAGGTGTTGTTGGTATGGTTGCATTACTTTATGAGAAATTTATTCATCTTAACAATGGGGACAAACCAGACGCTGCTTTAATAAAAGGGATTGTATGCAATACCGCTCAAGATTTAGGGAGTATTGGTCCCGACTATATATATGGTTATGGGAAAATTAATGGGCTTAGAGCAGCTAGACTTATTGAACAGGGGAGTTATTTTTCAGGTAATATTACTCAATCCAATACTCATACTCATTCAATTACAGTTCCTGCAAATGTTGGCCAATTGGGAATAACTCTATGTTGGACAGATAAAGAAGCACTTGCTAATGCCAACCCGGCATTAGTAAACAGTCATCATCCGCAATGGAGTAAGTGTTACGAAAGAGCGCGCAGTGATAATGCGCTAATCCACTGTAAAATAGAAATACTCAAAGCCCCGGAGCAATGCAAGCCCAGGGCTTTTGTTTTTACGAGGGCTACCAAAGAAGAGAGAATTAGACACTTTTTAATTTGTTTATTATAATCTTTGCAACCCTTCGGAAGGAGGAAATCCTTCAGAAGGTGTCTCCAAAAAATTGTAGTGGCACTAAAAAAAGTGCCACTACAAAATACCGTAATTTAATTTTATTTGTATTTTTTCTTTTTGGGACATTCCCATTTTAACAATCATCGTAAAGTCTTGGCTATCGTATCATTAAAGCAATACCTCATTTTATCATCAATGCATCACCATAACATAGGAAACGGTATCCACTCTTGGCAGCGCGTTTATATGCTTTGAACATTATATCACGTCCCGCAAAAGCAGCTGTAAGCAACAAAGATGGGCTTGCTGGCATGTGGAAATTTGTAATCAACCGTGTTACAATTTTGAATTCATAAGGTGGATATATGAATTTATCAGTCCATCCCTTATTTGGTTTCACAGCGCCTGTGGTCAAAACACTCGATTCGAGAGCTCTTGCAACAGATGCACCAACAGCGACCACTTGCTTTTTGTTTTTAAGTGCTTTATTAATAGTTTCTGCTGTTTCTTTTGGTATTTCGAAATATTCTGAATACATTCTGTGTTTTGTCAAATCCTCAACTTCGATGCGTTCAAAAATTCCCTGTCCAATATTCAAATTTAAAGTAACTATTTTGACACCTTTTTGAGATAATTTCTCTAATAATTCCTTTGTAAAGTGCAATCCCGCCGATGGTGGTGCGATTGAAGCCAAATATTTGTCATTTGCAAATACACATTGATATGTCTCTTTGTCGTGTTCAGTCGGTTCGCGGCGAAGATAATCCGGAAGCGGCATCTCGCCTATCCTTTCGATAATTTTGAAAATATCATTTTCGTAGGTGAATTTGACTGTTCTTCCTCTTGAAGTAGTATTATCAATTACTTCACAATAAAATTTAGGACAATCGAAGAAAATTTTATTCCCAATTCGCACTTTCCTTGCGGGTTCGACAAGTACATCCCAGATACGTTCATCGGCTTTGAGTTCACGAAGCAAAAGCACTTCAATTTTGGCATTCGTTTTTTCTTTTTTTCCATACAAACGAGCAGGAAATACCTTTGTTTCGTTCAGCACTAAAACGTCGCCACGTTGAAAAGTTGATGTAATATCAGAGAAAATCTTTTCCTCAATTTCTCCCGAATTCCTATCAACAATCAATAGTTTTGACGAATCGCGTGGGTCTGCAGGAAATTTTGCAATAGCACTTTTTGCCAAAGTGTATTTAAATTCTGAAAGCTTCATTACTTATCCTTCCCAATTTATTAATTAAATTTTTGTTGCTTCCTCTATAAAACGGTTCATTCTTTTGACGAAATCAACAGGATTTTTCATATATCCTTCGATTAGAAGTGCTCCTTCGTAAAGCTGATGAATTGCATCATTGACAAGCGCTTCATTTCCATTTTCTAATTTTCGCAATAGATTATTGATAATTGGATGTGAAAGATTGATTTCCAAAATTCTTTTAGAAACAGTGAAGTCTTTGTCTAATACTTGCATCATCTTTTCGAGTTGCGGGTCGAGACCTTGCTCACCAACTACCAGAGTAACAGGCGAATCAACTAATCTCGAAGATGGCACAACATTTTCAACTTTATCGCCAAGCACTTGCTTGAATTTAGCTATAAGCTTATCTTTTTGCTCCTGCGAGATTTTAGTTTCATCGTTAGAATTGCTCTCTATCTTAATATCCGCTTTTTCTATTGATTTAAGAGCTTTACCTTCATACTCACGAATATAAGGAATAGTAAATATATCAATTGTATCCGTTAAAAATAGAACTTCAATATTGTTTTTCTTGAAATATTCAAGATTAGGATTTTTCTCAACTATATCAAGATGTGGACCCGATATATAATAAATCTCGGTTTGGTCGGGTTTCATTCTCGAAACATATTCTTTCAGTGAAGTCATTTCTCCACGTGGCAGGGCAGAAGTCTCGAAACGCAACAATTCAATTATACGATTTTTATTTGAGAAGTCTGTATTTATGCCTGTTTTGAATATTGACCCGAAATTCTTATAGAATTTATAGTATTTCTCTTTGTCGTTTTGAGCCCATTCTTCCAATAAGTTTAATATTCTTGTTGTAAGTACATTCCTGATTTTTGCCATCGCAGGCGAACTTTGAGCAACTTCTCTCGAAACGTTAAGAGGAATATCCTCGCTATCGACAACCCCTTTGACAAATCTAAGATATTCAGGCAAAATATCTTTATCATCGTCTCGAATGAAAACTTTATTAGAATATAAATGAAGCGTTTTATCTCGCAAGTCTCCAAAAAGTGTGTTGGGTGGTGTTTGAGGAATAAATAATATCGCTTTAAAATTAACATTTCCCTCAATATTCAAAAACAAATGCCCCAAAGGTTGTTGATAGTCTCCCGCAATAAACTTGTAAAATTCGAATAGTTCCTCGTCTGAAACTTCTTCCTTTTTTTTGTGCCATAACGCTTCGACTTTGTTAACTCTTTCATTGCCAATATAAATTGGAAAATCAACGAAATTAGAATATTTGTTCAGTATTTCTTTTATTTTCCATTCTTCTGCAAATTCTTTATATTCTTCTTTGAACTTGAAAGAAATCTTAGTCCCTCGCTTATTGCGGTCTGATGGTGAAATTAAGAAATCCTCAGTTCCATTGGATACCCATTTCCAGGCATTAGAGCCGCTCTCGGCATATAAAGATTCAATTGTAACTTCATCGGTTACCATAAACACAGAATAAAACCCAACCCCAAATTGACCGATAAGATTTACATCTGGCTGACCTTTCTGTTCTTTTAGCTTCTGAATGAAGTTAAGTGTTCCCGAACTCGCAATAGTACCGAGTTGATAAATCAAATCGTCCTTTGTCATTCCAATTCCAGTGTCCTCAATTGAAAATGTGCTGTTCTCCTTGTCCAGTTGAATAGTAATTTTGAGTTCTTCTTCGGGGGAAATAATATCTGAATTTGTTAATCTAAATATTCTTAGTTTATTTAATGCGTCTGAGGCATTGGAAATCAACTCACGAAGAAATATTTCGGGATGTGTATATAGCGAATGAACAATGATGTGAAGCAATTGCTTCATATCTGCTTTAAATTCATATTTCTCAACGCTTTGATTGCTCATACACCAACCCAATTACTTCAACATACACTTTACGACAAAAACTAATGACGAAATGTCAAATTCATTATTGAAATAGTAATTTTATTATTCAGTAAAATATTTTTGTTGTTCATTTGTGTATATATAAAAATCTTGTGAGGTGAATTATGTATAAAAGTTTTAACTCTAAAATTGCTGATATAATGAACAAAGGTGTTTTTTATGTTGATGTTAACGAAACTATCAAAAGAGCAGACGAAATAATGCGAGAAGAGAAAATCAAGCACCTACCTGTTGTTGAAGGCACAAAATACGTTGGAATTATCACCGAAAGAAACATTATGGAATACACGCTGCGAAACTTATATGATGCCGAAGACAATTTAGGCGAACTATCTCAAAATCAAATCCTTGATTTCCAGAAAATTATCACTCGTCAGGAACACGTGATTTTCCCCGAGGATAGCGTAGCAAAAGCCATAAAGCTTATGGCAAAATATCGACTTGATTGCTTGCCTGTTGTCGATTGGCAAAAAAATCTTCTCGGAATAATTACTACCACCGATATTATGTTGTTTGTTCACAAACTAATGGAAGAGTATGAGGCAAGCGCTTCTTAGCTGCATCATTTTTCTGTATGCTTTGCAATCATTTGCGGGAAATGCTTTTTATGCACACCTTGCTGTCAACCCTACAATGATTGGCAACAAACCGTCGCTTTTGGCGGGTGGAAGCATTGTTTATAACTTTGGCAACAATTACAATTTATCCATTGGCTCATACAATATGATTTCGCGTAATATTAGAGCGAATTTTCTTGATACAAGTATTAATGCTCGACCAATTTTCGAGTATAATTATTTTTCATCTGCTTTCGAATACATTTTCAATCCTGAGGAAAATTTTTCGTATGGTATCCAGACAAAGTTTTCGCTTGGACATATCCGTTATAATTTAATCTCCACCGAGAAAAATCTATTGCCTGGCTACAACCCCGATTATGGAGAAGATTGGTTCCTGGCATTTGAGCCAAATTTATCAGTATATTATAATCTGCGTCCCTGGCTAAAATTTTTAGCCCGAACTGGTTGGCGTTTCCCATTCGATGCTTCTTATTCGTATGCAGGTAATTCATTTAATAACAGTAAATTAAGAAAACCGTTCTGCGAAATAGCCGTAGAACTTGGAAATTTTTAATTTTTTGTAAAAAAATCTTTGGTAGTTAAGAAAAAATCCCTTAATTTTGTATTCCATTCTTAAGGGCGTGTAGCTCAGTTGGTCTAGAGCACCTGCCTTACAAGCAGGGGGTCGGGGGTTCGACTCCCTCCGCGCCCACCAACAATAAGCAGAAATGGCGGAACTGGTAGACGCGCTGGACTCAAAATCCAGTGGCCCTTAAAGCCGTGAGGGTTCGAGTCCCTCTTTCTGCACTTTTTATTATATTTCACTATATCTAATTAAATCCAAAATACTTAAAATCATTGAAAATACTATAGGTTTGTTTTAAATAGCAGTTTTTTTTGTTATTTGTAATGAAAATTCGTGTATTTCTACATCGATTTAGCTGTAATACAATCAATTTAAGAAACTTTGCGTTGAAATCGCTAAAATTGTTTTGAATAAAGGAGAAATGCATTATACAGATGAGTTGAAAATAACGGTTGTTAATTTGGTTATTTGTATCCAAATAACCCAAAGTCAAGCAAGAAAACAATCCGGCATTAAAGGACATTCTGCTGTTTTGAAATGGATTTGAAAATGTTGAATATGCATATTCAACACTTTCTGTAAGGAATTATAATAAAAAATAAGCAAGATAACCTCAAAGTAAAAAAGCCGCTCAAAAAAAGCGGCTTTTTACAGTTATTGGTTATTCAATGTCTAAGAGAGAATTATCGAACGGGATTTCTTCAGGGATTAAGATACGACCACAATTTTCGCAATGATATATTGTATCTAAATTATTTCTCATTTCAACAACTTTTTGCGGTGGTACCGAGCTATAGCAGCCTAAACAAGAACCTTTTTTGCATTGAACAGCAGCATCATAGTGATAGTTCAGAATTCTGTTATATTCTTCGTAGTAATTGCTGGGAAGCATTGAAACGATGATTTTTCTTTTGTTCTGAAGAAATTTTACTTCGTCGGACTGTTGCTCGGAAATAGTTTCAAATTCTTTCCTCATAGTTTCAAATTCGGAAAGTGCTGCTTCGTATTGTGCTTTCTGGTCTTCCAAGATACGCATAATGTTTTCTTCTTTGACACCTTCGGTACGCATTTTAGCAGCTAATTTTTCGTGTTCTTGCTTTAAGTGTTCAATTTCTTTTGTTATTGCGTCGAATTCTTTATTGTTACGGCTCATAAATTGTTGTTTTGCTAAATTTTCCTCTTTTTCTTTGAGTTCGACAAGAGTAATTTTAGCATGGGCAACAAAATCGCGAATTTCTTTTAATATGTTTTCTGTTTCCTGAACAATAGATTTTAGTTCGTCGACTTTTTTCTTTTTTTCCTCCACCCTATCGGGTAAATCTCCGAACTCTTCTTGAAGAAATCGAAGTTCGTTATCGATGTATGCTAATGCTGCAATTAATTGAATTTTTGAAATCATTGTTTATTCCAATTTATTTTGACATTTCGTAAATATTCATTTTGAAGTGGTTTCCAGTTATTATCGGGGTAATATGAAACAGGGTTTGTGTTCACAGATGAAACGCTAATTTTTACTGAATTATCGCTATGATTTTTAATCAATTGGGCAATACCAAGAGAAACGAATTGCTCCATTTCGTAATGACCTGGGTCGATAAGCAGCAATTTCCCTTTAACAGAATGAAAAGTGTGGTAAGTAACATCGGCGGTAATGAAGGCATCTAAATTTGCATCAAGAGCATCTTTCAAGAATGATGTCCCACTGCCACCAACAATTCCAATTTTTGTTATGTTTTCAGTCTTTTTGCCAGAAGTATATTTGACGGGGGCGAATAATTTTTCTGAAACAAGTTTCACTAATTCTTGCTCGTTCATTGGTTGTCTTGCTTCGCAAATCACTCCAATGCCCGAGTTAGCACAGTTTGGAGTTGGCACAAGAAACGAGACAACACGCAAACCGAGCAAATCAGCAATTATTTTGCTTGTTCCCTCTGAATGTGCATCAAAAGTTGTGTGAACAGAAATAAAGGCAATTTCATTTTTGATTATTTTAGTAACAAGCCTGCCAACACGCTCAATTTCAACAATTTCTGTAAGAGGACGGTATATTAGAGGGTGAAAGGAAATAATACAGTCAGCGGATAAATCAATTGCCTCATCTATAACTTCATCGGACAATTCCATTGTAACAAGAATGTGGCTAATCTCGCTGCGACCGCTCTGCACTTGAAGTCCGATGCGGTCACCATCAATTGCGGTTGATTTAGGTAATAATTTTTCGATAATAGATAGTATATCGTTAATTTTCATCAATAAAAATAAATTTATTATATTATCAATCGTTTAACATTCAAATTTACGAATAAATCTTAATTAATACAATTTAAACTATTAATTTATCGTTATATATTTAGTAAATACACACTATTAGATAAAAATGAAAAGATTTTATTTATTTATACTCGTAATTCTGCTATCGTCGGCTGAAATTTTCAGTCAAAATAGTCATTTATTTTATGATACTACATTCATTTTTACACCTGGCAGAAAGTTGCAAACAATGAGCGAGCAAATGGGATTGCTAAATAATGCAGGTGGAATTGACTTGCTATTTTCAAACTCGGGATTTGGGTTTGGTGGTTTTTATCAATATTTTATAGATGATATTACGAAAATTGGGACAAGATTTTTCATATCGGGAGCAAGAAACACCGATGAATTTGAATTTTACGATTATTTTACGGGCAACTCATTTATTCCAAATAAGGTAAATAGATTATATCTTATGCCACTTTCGGTGAACATTACAAGACATTTGTTTTCTGAGACATTGCATAAATCGTTCAGACCATACGTTTCCGCTGGTGTTGGACCTGCGTTCATATTATCAACACCATACAACCGAGAATTTTTCAATGCGTTTAGTTATGCGAAATGGTATACTCGTTTTGGAGGGAATGTCGGAATAGGAGCTGCTTTCGGATTGGAATCCAACTCATATTTAAGTGTGAACATTGACTATTACTACATTCCATTCGGAGGCGACGGTCTGGAAAGCATAAAAGACAAACCTATTAAAACTTTTGGTGGATTGTTTTTGTCTTTATCTATTGGTTCATTATTTTAGTTTTTTTATTTTTAATTTCAGACGTATATAGTTATATTTGTAAATAGAGTTATGTTAATTCTCATACCTACGGCGGAGTTATTGGCGATTTTTATACAAAATAATTGATTTAATTTTTTTTAAATTAGAACTTTTGATTTATTTGTTGTGGCGATAGGTATGAGAAATATTAGAATAACATTGCTTTTATTGATATTACTTTTCTCAGTAACTGACCTTCATTCTCATTTCACTAAAATTTCTTCTTCAATTGATGAATTAATCATTGAATATAGACCTGAATTAGTTGATTTTCAAGAAACTATAATCGATAGCGAAATTTTCTACAAACCAATTATCAATAATTCATACAATATCAATAAAGAAATTGGAGCACCGCAGCATTTAGTGGAAAATGTCCTTATTACTGTTCCTACGCAATTTGGTTATGAAATTAAAGATGTTCAGGTGATTGGAGTGAAAAGCTACGAGAAAAAAATGTTTCCCGTTGAGAACCAATTTGACAACAATTCAGAGATTAAAATTAATAAAGAATTATATTCAAAGAGCAATCAAGTTGAATGGGTTTGGGCAGAGTATCAGGGAATATCAAGAAGAAGAAATATTGCGAATGTGATTTTTACGGCTGCTCGTTATAATGCGGACAATTCAACAATAGAAATTCCCGAAAAAATAATCGTTAAGATTGCATTTATTTATTCGCATTTAACGAAAAGCATTGAAAAAGATATTTTTTCGCCATTAGTAACTTTTAATCACGAAGAAACTCGTGCGTTTGTAGTGGCACCACAGCAGGAAAGCATTCAAAATCAACAATTAACTGATTTAAATCAAGTTAGCAATGGGAAATGGTTAAGGCTAACAATAAACGACGAAGGATTATACAAAATTGATGCATCTCAACTCGCTTCACGTGGGATAAGAATTGAAAAAGAGCTCATAAATACAATAAAAATATATGGTCACGGTGGCGATAATCTTAGCGAAAAAGTTTCCGACGGTTTGACAAACGATATGTGTGAAATTCCTATAATTGTGAACACTAATTCGAACGGTGAACTTGAATCAATTATTTTTTATGGCAACGGAGCGAAAGGATTTAAATATGCGAATGGAAATTTTGTGCATTATAGAAACGATTTTTCGTTCAACAACTATTATTTACTGACCTACGGAGGTAGAGAAGGAAAGCGTTTTTCGGTATCGCCAAACCCCGATGTGGATATTAATTACAAGCCAGACTATTACTATCACAGAATATTTTTGAACGAAGAGACTACAAATCCATATCCCGATGGTTCGGGGCGAACTTATCTGGGGCGCAGCTTCTTTTCTTCACCATTTATGGATATACTGCATAATTTAAGAAGAGATGAAAACATCATATACAGAATAGCCGTAGCACATCGTTCTGCAAAGAGCGGAGCGTCGGGACGGTTCGTTTACAAACAATCAGGCACTCAGATTTTCTCAACCGTTCTCAATGATACTTATGGCGATTATGTTCATATCAATCGTTCAATTCAGCAGTTTTACTCGCCTGCAAGTTTGGTCGGAACGGATAATAGAAGCGTGCTTACGATAGAGTATTCAAATAGCAACTCATCGGCAGTCCCATATTTCGATTTTTATGAAATTCATTATCCGCGAAGTTTTGTTCCAATAGATAATGAAATTGCGTTTTTTTCTGACCCTTCAAAATCAGGAATAACAGAATATCAGATTAATGGTTTCAGTTCAGGTAACATTATTGGAATTGACGCAAGCGACCCAAGAAATCCGCTGCTACTTGACAATCTTGCGAAAACTGGCGGAATGTTTATTTTCAGAAAAGAGGAAAAAAACAGCAACCCATCAAGGTATTTTATCAGCTCAAAATATAAGACAGTTTCAAATATAGAAGCAATTACTCTTGAAAATTTACGTGGAACAATTCGCGATGTGGACGTTCTTGTAATAACACATTCTCAATTTCAAGAAAGTGCCAATGAATACGCAAATTATCGCAGAACGCGGAATAATTTGAAAGTAGCGGTAGTTAAAGTTGAAGACATTTATAAAGAATTTTCATCTTGTATCCCAGATGTTACGGCAATTAGAGATTTTATTGCATTTGTTTATCACAATTCATCAATTAAACCATCATTTGTTGTATTGTGGGGCGACGCACATTATGATTACAGGAACATACAGGTAAAATCTCCGTTATTTATACCAATGTATATGAACAGAGAATCGGACTTTTTCGTAACAGAGACAAGCACAATGGCAACAGATGATTATATAGCTTGCGTTGATGGGGACGACTGGGTCTGCGATATTGCTTATGGCAGAGTGCCAGTCGATAATACTGACAATGCCGAAACTTACTTAAACAAAATAATCCACTACGAAACTAATTCCTCGCTTGACAACTGGCGTACAAATATATTGCTTGTTGCAGATGATTCTTACACAACCAAAGGGCAGGATGGCGATATACACACTCGTCAGTCGGAAGAACTATCGTCAAAGTTGCCAGCAGAACTTATTCAGAAAAAAGTTTATTTAGCGGCATATCCAACTGAAAGCATTGCAGGCGGGAAACGCAGAAAACTAGGTGTGAATAAAGAATTTATCTCAACAGCAAATACAACAGGTGCATTAATTTTCAATTGGATTGGGCACGGCAACCCGCGAGTGCTTGCTCACGAGGAATTTTTCGAACGCGAAACAACCATACCGCAACTATCGAATTACGATAAGTTGTTTTTTGTTACAGCTGCAACTTGCGATTTTGGTCGATTTGATTTGGTAGGACCGCGAAGCGGAGCAGAGGAACTTATTTTTAGCAAAACTGGCGGAGCGATATCTGTTTTCACAGCAACACGGGTAGTCGGTGCTTATGCAAATCACGCCCTTAACCAGAAATATTATCAATCTTTATTCAGCAGAAAAGCAGATGGGAGTTTTCCAACTATTGGAGAAGCTGCTTTTATAGCAAAACAAACTTTTTTTGATGAAAATTCGAGACGATTTCTGATACTTGGCGACCCTGTAATTAAATTGAATTTTCCACAGCTTCAAATTGTGATTGACAGCATTAATGGGATAAGCACTAATGAGCATAATAATTTTACAATCAAAGCATTAAGCAAAGTAGAAATTGTTGCTCGAATTACTGATGAATTTAGAAGCAATACGATTAATGATTTTCAAGGAACTGCTATTTTCACATTATTGGACGGAGACGACAGCAGAAGTATAACAGATGAGTTTGGGATAAACTATAGATTTACCACTCAGGGAGCAACTCTTTCGCGTGGTGCATATAAAGTTTCTGATGGAATAATAATAATTAGCTTTGTTGTGCCAAAAGATATAAGTTTCAACGAGAATAATTCCCGAATTTTTATTTATGCTTTTGCGAACGACCGCCGGACAGCTACGGGTTCTTACTCATCAATAAAAGTATATGGAATTGAAGAAAATGCACAGAATGATGGGAAAGGACCAGACGTAAAAATTTACCTTGATAATTATAATTTCCGTTCAGGTGATATGGTTCGGCGTGAGCCACTACTAATTGTTGAATTGAGCGATGAAACAGGCATTAATTCAACGGGTTTAGGAATCGGACATAACATAGAGGGCTGGATAGACGACAGTCAAATTCCGATAAATCTAACACCATATTTTAATAGTTCGATTGAAAATTATTACTCGGGTGTTATTAAGTATTTTCTGACAGGTCTTGCACCGGGTTTGCACAAAATACGAGTTCGTGCCTGGGATGTATTCAATAATCCAGGAGAAGCGGAAGTATATTTCCGTATTCCTGAGGAAAATGAGGTTCAAATTTTTAATGTTTTGCTTTATCCCAATCCATTTTCGGAAAATGCAAAAATAGCAATCAATCATAATTTCGCACCACCATTTAATATTTCTTTGAAAATTTATAATAGTATGGGGCAATTAATAAGGGAAATTGAGCAATCCTGGACTTCACAGTTCGAGACCATTGTAAGCTGGGATGGACGGGACGTTCGGGGAAATATATTGCCTATTGGTAGTTATTATTATCATATAAGATTATCGAATATTTCGGGGAATATTGAAAAGAGTGGTGTATTAGGAATAAAAATAAAATAATGGTATTATATTTGATTAACAATAAATAAATTGAAGAAAAAAACGTTTAAATAAAAATTAATGGAGGAAATTAATGAAAAAGACCAGAAAAACAGCAATTACAGCGCTTGCATTTATATTGAGTGTTTTAGTTAGCTCACAAATCGCGTACAGCCAAGCGGGTGGTTCGGCTGTGCCTTTCTTGCTTATTTCCCCTGATGCAAGAGCAAGCGGTATGGGCGAAACAGGCGTTGCAATTGCTGACGATATAAATGCAATTTATTGGAACCCTGGGGGACTTGCTTTCTTAGACTATTTCACAAACGAAAGTGGTGATAAGCCTTTCACTCAGACAGCACTTTCGTTTTCTCCGTGGCTACCTCAATTTAATGCAGATTTGTTTTATAGCTACGGCACAATTGGACGATTTTTCGAAGAACTGGACGGAACAGTTGCGTTCAATTTTATTTTTATGAACCTGGGGGAATTTACTCGCACGGCAGAGGATGGACGAGTGCTCGGGAAATTCACCTCCAACGAATTCTCTCTTGGGCTTTCTTATGGAACTCCAATTACAAATGATTTAGGAATTGGTTTCCAGTTGCGCTATATTCGTTCTAATCTGGCACCCGTAGGGCAAGGACAAAGAGAAGCCGGAGCGGGCAATTCGGTTGGGTTCGACCTTGGTTTGCTTTACAAGCCATCGGGCTATGAACTACTTGGTGTTCGAAATCCGTTGTCATTTGGATTTAATCTGCAAAACGTCGGTCCTAAAATCACTTATATTAATGAATCAGACCCACTCCCGACCAATTTGAAAATTGGAGCTGCGTGGAAGCTTGTCAAAGATGAGTTCAATGATTTGAAAATTGCTTTTGATTTTCAAAAGTTGCTTGTTAAACGTGATAGTTTGAGTGCAGACCCGCTGCCGTTATCGCTTGTTACAGCCTGGAAGAATCCCGGGGTTGAGTTTTCTGTTGGTGCAGAATACTGGTATGAAAACTTATTTGCATTTCGTGCAGGATATTTTACTGAGCCGTCTCGACTTGGCAATCGTAAGTTTTGGAACTTCGGCGCGGGCGTAAGGTATGATATTTTCAAGATTGATTTCAGTTTTATCAATACAATTGAAGAAAATCACCCACTTGCAAATACAATGCGTTTTTCAATGCTAATTGATTTAAAATAGAAGCGTTAAGTGGTTCTCACAAAGTGCTTTTTTGAACCTTCGGTTGGTTTTACACCTTCCGAAGGTTTTTTATTATAATTGTATTCTAATCCTTCTAACTGAGAACACTCGATGATAACAAAAAGTTTTTTAACTAACACCATTTTCCCCCAACTGAAAAGAATTTTCATAACAACAAAAGTTATTGTTATTTTTGTTTTTTGTATATTTTAGTTTTAATTAAAAAATCAAAAAAAATGAGTGAATTAGCAATAATAGCGATATTAGTATTATTTTCGGCATTTTTCTCGGGACTTACGATAGGTTTTTTCAGCATAAACTTAACGGAATTAGAAAACAAAGTTAAAATTGGCAACAACCGTGCAAAAAGAGTACTTCCGCTGCGAAAACGTTCGAATTTGCTACTATGCACTTTATTACTGGGAAATGTAACAACAAATACAGTATTGGCAATATTTTTAAACTCGATTGCTTCGGGGGTTGTGGCTGGATTAATAGCAACAGGGCTAATATTTATAATCGGAGAAATGGTTCCGCAAGCAATTGCCGCACGCTATGGATTTATACTTACATCATCGTTTTTCTGGGTGGTTTGGATTTTTGTTGTGATATTCTATCCCGTTGCGGCACCGATGGCTTTTATTCTGGATAAGATATTGGGGGCAGAGCGACCAACGGTATATTCAAGAGAAGAATTTCAAGAAATTATCAAGCATCACGAAGACTCGCCATTTTCAGATATTGACGAAGACGAGGAAAAATTTCTCATTGGAGCACTCTCCTTTTCGCATAAGTCCGTAAGCGATATAATGACACCAAGAACAGTTATTTTCGCTTTAGAAGCAAACAGAAAAATCGACGATAATTTGCTAAAAGAAATAAAGGACAAAGGATTTAGCCGAATTCCTGTTTTTGAAAACACAAAGGACAATATTATTGGGATTTTGTATTCGAAAGAACTAATTGGCTACAAAGTAGATGAAAATAAGACGGTTGGTGAAATTTGCGACAGGCGTTCATTGATACATATAGAAAAGAATATGAAACTTGATGAATTGTTTAATTTGTTCATCAAAGAAAGGCGTCATATTGCATTTGTATTCGGAGAATTTGGAGAACTGAAAGGGTTGGTAACTCTGGAAGATGTTATCGAAGAGATTTTACGCACTGAAATTGTAGACGAAGCCGATAAAACTGTTGATATGAGAAAACTTGCATTGTTGAAGAAGCGAATATCTAATAAATAAATGTTGAACTAATTGAGAGAGAAAATGTTTCCAAGTGTAAATGAACAAATGGATATTATTCGCGATGGAGCAATTGAAGTGCTTCCCGAAGACGAACTCGTTCGCAAAATAGAGAATTCCATAAAAAATAATAAACCATTAAACATAAAATTAGGAGCAGACCCGAGCCGTCCCGATTTGCATATCGGACACGCAGTTGTATTGCACAAATTGCGTCAATTTCAGGATTTGGGACACAAAGCAATACTTATTATTGGTGACTTCACTGCAATGATTGGCGACCCAACAGGAAAATCTAAAACCCGCCCTCAATTAACTCTGGAAGAAACCCGTATTAACGGACAAAGTTATCTTGAACAAGCAACAATAATATTGAAAAAAGAGAATCTGGAAGTTGTTTATAATTCTGACTGGCTCGGGAAGATGAGTTTTAGCGATGTTATACAGCTTGCGGCTCGATATACTGTTGCTCAGCTGCTCGAACGTGATGATTTTTCTAAGCGATTTAAGTCAGGAATACCGATAAGCGTTCACGAGTTGCTTTATCCACTTGCACAAGCAATGGATTCTGCACAAATAAAAGCAGATGTGGAATTAGGCGGAACTGACCAGAAATTCAATTTAATTGTTGGGCGTGAAATTCAGAAAGCTTATGGATTAGAACCACAGTGTATTGTTACTATGCCACTTCTGGAAGGAACAGATGGGGTTGAAAAGATGAGTAAATCGCTCGACAATTATATTGCACTGACGGACACACCAAGAGAAATGTTTGGCAAGGTTATGTCCATTCCTGATACGCTAATAACACGATATATGAGATATGCTGCGTTTTTCCCTGAAAATCAAGCGGTTGCTGTCGAGAAAGGTCTTGCCGATGGTTCAGTCCATCCAAGAAATGCAAAAGTGGAAACAGCTATGAAAATAGTAGAATTATATCATAGCAAGCAAGCTGCCGAAGCTGCTTTCGAGGAATTCGAGAGGATATTCAAGAATAAGGAGCTGCCAGATGAAATCGATGAAGTGCAAATAGACAGTTTAGAAATGGGGCTTATGGATTTGCTTGTTGCAACGGGGCTGGCACCATCGAAGAAAGAAGCTAAGCGATTAATAGAGCAAGGTGGGGTGCTTGTCGACCAGAACAAGGTAGATGACCCTTTCCAAAAAATTGAGTTAAACAATAGAAGATTGTTGAAAGTCGGGAAGCGGAAGTTTCTGTATGTAGTGGCAAAATAAGAATTTGGCTGATTACCAGAAGTGGTGGATGTGATTAGTGTTACCACAGATGGAAGGGGAAAATAATTCTAAGCTAACTTTATAATTTTCAGTAAATTGCCGAAGTTTTCTTTTATGGTGATATTGCACATTGTCTAATGTCATTATTACTATCTATACTTTGTATTCGTGTATTATTTTTTTATTTATCAATTACCATTGAATTAATAAAATTTTCAATCTGATGTATGGTAATTAGAGCAGGATCTGTACCTGCAAAAGCATCAAAGAAAGTTTTCAAGGCATGGGAATAAGATTTAATCGATCTATAGCTATATCTTTTAATAGTCAGAAGTTTTTTTAAATTCAGATAAGTAGTCCATTGGTAGTTTTACGCAATTGTTCGTTTTAGGTAATAAATTTAGTTAGTTTTACGCAATAAATGTAATATTTTTTTTATAATTTCGTATATTTGGGTGTTAGCGGCAAGTGTAACACGACACAATAACAATAAGATAAAAGATAAAAAATGTATATTATAGACAAACAGAAAAACAGGATTGAAAAAATTAAACAAGTGACATTTTCAGAACTTGGATTTAAAGAGCGTAGACACCTTCAAGAGTGGCTTGAAGCAAATCCGGAAGCACTTGGAGAAGAGTTTTTAATTATCCAAAAAGAGTTCAGTGGATTTAATGATACGAACGAGCGACTTGACTTATTGGCTTTAGATAAAAAAGGAAATATTGTAATCATTGAAAATAAACTTGACGATACAGGTAGAGACGTAACTTGGCAAGCATTAAAATATGCATCATATTGTTCGACACTAACGAAAGAACAAATTAGAAGTATCTATCAACAGTATTTAGATAGACAAGGTAATGGAGAAGAAGCAACAAACAAATTAAGTGAATTTTTTAATAACACAGAGTATGATGAAATTACGATAAATCAAAGGCAAACTCAAAGAATAATATTAGTAGCAGGTAGTTTTAGAAAGGAAGTTACATCAACAGTCTTGTGGCTTCTAAACTTTAAGATTAAAATGCAATGTTTTAAGGTGACACCTTTTGCACTTGGCGACCAACTCTTTTTGACACTTGAACAAATTATTCCAACAAAGGACGCTGAAGATTATACCATCAGTATGGTTGACAAAGCACAAGAAGACCAATCCACACAAGAAGAATTAAAGGAGCGGCATCATTTACGACTTGAATATTGGACAAAACTCTTGCATAAGATAAAAGGTAAAACAACAATTTTTCAAAATTCAAGTCCCTCAAAAGACCATTGGTTGAGTGCCGGTGGTACTAATATAACAGGACTTTCATATGCCTTTGTTGTTACAAAATCCTATGTGAGCGTTGAATTGACAATCTCCAAAAGCAGTGCGGCAGATAACAAAAAGTTTTTTGATGAACTCAAACAATATGAAAAAGAAATCACAACATCGTTTGGCGATGAACTTTCTTGGGAAAGATTAGACAACAAAAAAATGTGCCGTGTTTCATATTATTTAGAAGGGGTAAGTCTTTTTGACAAGGACCAATGGGATAAAATGATGGATTTTCACGTAACTAATATGATTAAACTTGAAAGTGCAATGAGAGAACCCTTGAAAAAAGTAAAAAGAAAACTTAATGACAAAGATGACACAGAATAGAACACCAGCCGCTAACAGCGGCTTGCTGCAATTATTGAAAAAATATTTTGATATTTCTAAAAAATATCTTTAAATTACGATGCAGTTTTGCTGTTATAGAAGTTAATACAAAAAGCAGCAAGCCGCAAAACGTTATATGTCATTGCAAAGAAATTTAGCAAAAAAAATAATGTTGAGGTGAGAGCTATGAAAAAAGTTGTTCTAATATCTTGCGTAAGCAAAAAAGAAAATAAGGTGTGTTCTGCTGAAAAAATGTATATAAGTCCATTGTATAAAATGAATTTAAAGTATGCTAAATTATTTAATCCAGACGATATTTTTATTTTATCTGCAAAATATGGACTTCTTGAATTAAATAGAGAAATTGAACCCTATAATGAAACGCTGAACGATAAAGGAAAACGTGAAGTTGAAAAATGGGCAGAAGAAGTATATAAACAATTGTCAGAAAAGTTTGATATAAATAATACTCAATTTATATTTTTGGCTGGAGATAAGTACAGAAAATATTTACTGCCGAAATTAAAACATTATGAAATTCCGATGAATGGGTTAACAATAGGAAAACAACTACAATTTTTAAAGGAGAAAACAAGATGAGTATAATTTGTGACAAAATTCATTATGCACTAAATTCATTAAAACGTTATTATTTTCCAATCACAGAAACAGAAATATATAAAAATGGAATATATGTTTTGTTTGAAAAAGGAGAGACAGCACACAAAGTAGATAGAATCGTCAGGATAGGAACTCATACAGGAAATAATCAACTTCCATCAAGAATAAAACAACATTTTGTTACTGAAAATAAAGATAGAAGTATTTTTAGGAAAAATATTGGACGTTGCATATTAAATAAAGAATCAAGTGATTATTTGGAAATATGGGAAATAGATTATACAACAAAAGAAGCAAAGCAGAAATATGGGCATTTAATTGATGAAAAAAAACAGAAAGAAATTGAAGATAGAGTTTCAAAATATATGAGAGAAAATTTCTCATTTGCAATAATTGAAGTTAATGATAAAGACGAAAGATTATATTTAGAATCTAAATTAATTTCAACTGTTTCAAAATGTTCTATATGTAAACCAAGTGAAAAATGGTTAGGGTTACACTCTCCAAAAGAAAAAATAAGAGAAAGCGGTTTATATTTAGTAAATGAATTATATGAAGAAGAATTTAATGAGGTTGAATGTGAAGAATTTATAAGAAGAATACAAAAGGGCAACGACATATAACACACGATATATACAACCCCATCACCGAGACCCTTACGGGTACAGAGTTTGCTTCGACAGTGCTGACGCACGCAAGTAAGGCAGAGATGAAATGTATGTCTCAGACTGCACTCTTCTAACGGTTCAGGGGCTGTACATATCGCGGGAACGTTAGCTTCAAGTTTGGTGTTTTAGGGAAGTTGTTGTTTGGAAAGTCATACTCCTAAAATTTGTTCATGTCCGATAAGGTGAAAAAATTTGTATTAAATCCGGTTGGAAGGTAGTTTGCCCGAGAAGTTTGAAGTGAAAAAGGCTTGTCGATTTTTCTGTAATTTTGAGGTTGAACAAATTGTTAAGTACTCGTCAATTCAATTTGACGTCAATGCCACTTCGGCAAAAAAAATGACAAATTTTCTCGGTTGGGAAATAACCCCAGAATCATTACAAAACTTGACGGACAGACAAAACCAATGCTCCCGAAAACCCAGTAAAAGATTAAATTCAGAGACTGATTACAAACTTTCCGACGGTACATAACAAATTTTCTCCAAACAAAAAACGACATATATCTTGAAAGAAAACACCTCTTTTGCCCAACCCTGTCTTGGTGTCAGCCTTATGAACTACATAAAAACACCAAACCAAAAAGCTAACAGCGGCTTGCTGCAATTATTGAAAAAATATTTTGATATTTCTAAAAAATATCTTAAAATTACGATGCAGTTTTGCTGTTATAGAAGTTAATACAAAAAGCAGCAAGCCGCAAACCGTTGGCAACAAGTGTAAAAAGACAGACAATGCGGACATAAAAATGATTATAGTATAAAAAATATGAGTTTACAAATTGAGATTGTGTTACTAGTTTTATCAGTATTGTTTTTTTTAAGCATATTGGCAGGAAAAGCAAGTTCAAGATTTGGTGTCCCTGCATTATTATTATTTTTAGGGGTTGGGATGTTGTTTGGCAGTGATGGACTAGGTATACAATTTGAAAATATTCAAGTTGCAAATGCCATAGGAACTATTGCATTATGCATAATTCTTTTCTCTGGTGGATTAGATACAAAAACTTCAGAGATTCGCCCGATAATAGCGCAAGGAGTTATACTGGCAACTATAGGGGTATTTTTAACTGCAATCATCACGGGTGTTATTATCTGGTTGATATTGGGAATGACAATGGCATCAGCTGGAATTGGTCTTTTGACTTCTTTGTTGCTGGCATCAACTATGGCATCAACAGATTCAGCTTCAGTTTTTTCTATTCTCCGTTCAAAAAATCTACAGCTGAAAAATAACCTTCGCCCTATGCTAGAGCTTGAAAGTGGAAGTAACGACCCAATGGCATATGTGCTGGTTATCACAATGATAGATCTGATTAAGCTGAATAATGCTCCAAATTATTGGGTAGTTGGTGGAACATTAATTTTACAACTAGGAATTGGTGCTTTGCTTGGTTTTTCATTAGGGAAATTGGCAGTCAGAATAATCAACCGTATTAAAATCGGGAATGACTCTTTGTATCCAATATTGATTTTTACTTTCTGTATTTTTATTTTTTCTGTAACCTATTTTGTTAAAGGTAACGGCTTCCTGGCCGTTTATATTGGTGGGTTGGTTATCGGTAATTCAAAGTTTGTTCACAAACGTTCATCTCTCAATTTTTTTGATGGATTAGCATGGATGTCACAGCTGATTATGTTCCTCACTTTAGGATTACTTGTGAATCCACATGAATTAATACCAATAATTTTGCCCGGACTGATTATTAGTTTTTTAATGATATTTTTTGCCCGGCCATTGGCTGTATTTTTGTGTTTGCTTCCTTTTCGAAAAATGCAATTTAAAGATAAAGCTTATGTTTCCTGGGTTGGTTTGAGAGGAGCCGTTCCTATCATATTCGCCATTTATCCCCTTGTTGAGAATGTGCCACATGCAAGACTAATATTTAATATTGTATTTTTCTGCACCTTAATTTCATTAATAGTACAAGGAACATCACTGCCATTAATTGCACGTTGGCTTAATCTTGCCGAAAAGCCACGACAAATTAAGAAAATGAGAAATTTTGATGTTGATTTTTCAGACGATATAAAATCAGTAATGACAGAAATTGAGATCACAGCCAAAATACTGGAAAAAGGGAATCGGCTTATGGATTTGCCATTTCCTGACAATACATTGGCAGTTATGGTAAATCGTGAAGGTAATTACTTTGTTCCAAAGGGCCAGACTATTTTAAAAGAAAAAGATAAAATATTAATTATTACGGACAATCATGAAGCTTTGATTAAAACTTATAGAAATTTAGGTATTGAAAATGTATAGAGGGACTGAACACCAGTTGCCAACATGCGGTATATTTTATTGCCGAGATAGTGGGTATTTGAGCGTTTCTGCATCTAATAAACTTTCGTGTAACTTGACATGACAGTGCTTCGAAATCGGCAACAAAAACATACCGCAAAACCGTTAGGCGCAATTCAAAAAATATTTTTCTAACGGAGAATGAGGAATGATAGGCTTTCAAAAACGGATAAATTTGATTTTTTCTTTATTTATAGAGGGGGAATAATAATGTGTTTTCTT
>Ga0116193_1000195_pt1 | contig 59992 bp, 43 predicted proteins | sample AD_UKC115_MetaG_FD_89892 | JGI IMG/M metagenome (GOLD analysis project Ga0116193, IMG submission 89892) | Active sludge microbial communities of municipal wastewater-treating anaerobic digesters from Hong Kong - AD_UKC115_MetaG | ecosystem: Engineered > Bioreactor > Anaerobic > Digestate... | reverse complement strand
TCGGAAGCTACTTCATTATGGTAGATATTCCTTCTGGTGTTTTCTCTGATGATGTTCAAACTGCTATGGCACTTGTCAAAGATTATGGAGTTGCAACAATTCCACCTTCTGTGTTCTATATAAAAAGCGACGAAGGACAATCAATGTTAAGACTGTGCTTTGCCAAAGAAAATAATACTATTATTGAAGGAATAAGCAAAATGGCAAAAGTATAATTTTGTTTATTCTATTGATGTTATTATACTTACATTAATAGTTTTTATTAATATCATTTTCAAAAGAAATGAACACTAAAGTTTTTTTTAGAAATGCACTTTTAAGTGCAGTGATATTTATTTTTTTATCATTTGATTTGAGGAATTGAAAAATAAATAAGCAAATAGCAATTATATCAAAACTTATGCATTTTGAAGAAAATTATTCAGAAAATTCTTCATTTTTTGATACTTTTTGAACAATCATCTCAGCAATGGCACATAATATTGCCAGAAATAGCATTATACTCCATAGTTCAGTCCCAATTCTTGCTCGTTTCAAATCTTGTGATAATTGAGAATAATTAGTAAGAATAAATATGTTCTTGTTGTAAGTAGTTCTTGAATAGAGATGCGAGAGAAGATTGGAAACATCAGGTTTTTGAATATAAGATTCACTTTTAGGCATATTCAATGAAAAAACGTAAGCAATTTTGTTTTGTGAATTTATGAGTTGATACACACCTGTTTCATTAAATAATTCAAGCGATAAAGCAGCACCGGATTGAAGCAAAGGAAGCTGCATAATGGTTTGATTTCCCGACGGGTCGATAAGTTTAAAGTTTTGGTTAGGAGATAATTTTCTTGGAATCATCACAGTTTGATTGCTCCCAATATCAAAAGAATAGCCTAAAGTAATAGATGAAGACAAATAAAAGACGCTTCTAAAAATGAGCGAAGGAAAGAGCGAAAGCAAAGGAAAATTACTCCAATATAAATTTGGTGCAACAGCAAAGTATAAACATTTTCCATCTCCAAATTGATTTTCAGATAAGAAATAGCCATCCTGGGATTCTATGATTGGAACACCCGTATTAACAGGCAAAATTGAGAATATTTTTGGATTGTCAATTTGGTTTATTGTAATTCCTTCGCCTGCAAGTTTGAACATTCCGTCAAAAATTGGGTGTTTTGCGTCTAAAGCAGAGAAACTGGCAGGTGATTTTTCTGAAAAACTCTTTTTTTCTGATAGAGCAAATCCAAACTCTGCAAGGAAATTCCGATAATTATCATTTGTTTGGTCGGAAGGGAAAAATATTGCAGAACCACCGCTGGACACATATTCTTTTATTCGATTTTTCTTGCTTTCAGAAAAATTTGAAAAATTGAGTACCAGGCAATCAAACTTATTTAAATCAAGGTTATCAACCGAATTCTCGTCATAAAAAGAAACGTTTATTTGATTTTGAGCATCGTCGGTTGAAAACAAAGCTTTTAAGAAGAAGTTATTTGTTGTTTCACCAAAGATTGCAACGTTTGGTTTTTCGGGGACAATAAATCCAAAATAGCGGTTATTGTCTGCAATGAAAGCATCATTTTCGAGTTCAATAGCAGCAGAGACTACACCTGGCTTTTGAATTTGAGCCGCGATAGGAATTGATTTTGCAGAATTAGCAGAAATGTCGAATGTTTTTTGAGCAACTTTCTGTTTGTTAAACAAAAGGCTAATTAAAGCACCTTTTACATCTTTATCAGAATGATTTTTAACAGTTACTGAAAGCTCAACTGATTTTCCAATTGAGAAAAATTTAGTAAGAACATCTACCGAATCAACAGATAAATTTTCGAAATTACTACTTGAAGAGTAACCAATTGGAATAAAGTAAATAGCAATGTTTTTATTATTGAGTTTTAACATATCTTCTGAATGGAAAACATTTTTCTGCGCATCTGAAATAATAAATAACTCTTTTGCGAAATTATTAGCATTTTGAAAATACTTACCAGCTAATCTCATTGAATTATCTAACGAGGCAGGTATCGGCTGCAATTTTATCTGAGAGAGGGACTGTATTAATAAATCTTTGTTTTTCGTAAATGCAGGTTGAAAAGTACTATTGGAACCTGACATTTCTAAAATAAGAGCTTCATCCCCTTCTTTCATAGAATTAATGATTTTTTCTGCACTTTTCTTTGCCTGAATAAATCTGTTGCCGAATTCGTCAGATATATCCATACTATAAGAGTTATCAATCAGAATAATAATGCTTGATTTAGCGTAATTCTCAAATCCTGGGATTGAACCTTCAATAATTGGTCGAGCAAATGCAAGAACAGTGAAAGTAATTATTAAGGTTCTAAGTATCAACAGAATGATTTGCTTTATTTTCAATCTTTTAATTTTTGTCTTTTGTAGTTCTTTTAAGAACTTTAAAGATGAAAATTCAATATTTTTTAGCTTGCGTAAATTAAGCAAATGCAACAATACAGGAATTGAAGCAGCGATTAAGCCAAATAGAAACAATGGATTTATGAAATTCATAATAGTTCAAATAAATAAAAAACAAATCAAATCAATTCAATACAACAGGTTTAGACAAAATTGGTGGTTTTTTGAAATCGTCATCGCTCGATTTTATTTCACCATCTTCCAGTAGCAAATCAAATGTAACGATACTCGCAGGGAGATATGATTTCCCACCTGTCATAAATGGATTTGCAACAGCACTTGCTAAAAAATTATAGACGTATTGATTTTTACCAACAAAAATAATATCCTTAAAGGATTGAGTAGAGATGTTATTGACGAAAGTTCCACGAAGGGGTTCTTCTCTGCCGTCAGGGTATAATTTGTATGCTTGTGTTATCAGCAATTTATTACCGCCACGCGGTATATCCATATTACCAAAAGTAAGAGCATACAACCCTGTATAAAGAATATTTATATTTTGTATTTTTTTAACAATAATGCCATAAGGGAGCTCACGGGCTTTAACAAGTTTAATCAACTTATTTTTCAATTCGTTGTAAGAAAGTTGATTTTTGTTTGCTGAGAGAATTATATTGCTGAACATAGCAGAGCCACCTCGATTATGACCATTACTCTGTTTTACACGACGAGTAGGAACACGTGACGACAGCAGATTTTTGAGATAACCATTTTCTACTAAAAGTACATCCTGTGCGGGTATTCCCTCATCATCTATCTTGTAATATCCGAAAAGTTGAGTGTTCTTATAATCAGGCAGATTAGGTTTTGCCCAAACAGAGATGAATTCGGGCAACACTCGACCACCAATTTTATTCTGAAAAGCAGAAAATCTATCATCATCAGTGAAGAAGCCACCATCCATCAACGGTTTTCTTTGAGCAACAAGATTTGGAGCAAAAATTTGAGCGATAAGTTCAGCAGAAGCTTGTTCCGTAAATAAAATTGGACCGTTGTAAGCTTCGTCAATTGTTGATGCGTTTTTCAACTGCGTAACATTCTGGGCAACAATTTTTGCACCATTAATGAGCGAATCAAGTGAGTGGAGTTTATCTGGTGTTCTGCTATATGCAGAGAAGAAATCAAAAACAAGCATTCCGTCAGATGATTGTGCTGCTGCAATAACCTCTACCCCACACTGCGTATTTCGTTTGATGTATTCTGTTCCCTCACTGTTGATATAATATATAAATTCGTCAATTCCTTCAACTGTTGTTCGAGAAACATCAATATTATGATATTCTCTAAACACGTAAGAAACTTTCTTCGCAATTTCTTCTAACTTTTTAATGTCAAATTTAACCTGATAGTTTGTATCAATAGATTTATAAGGTGGAGTTTTAAGAAAATCGGGTGTTGTATCCCTTCTTATTTTATTTTTAAGCGAAGTTTCTTTTTTTGTGAAAATTTCCGCACTTCTCTTGTAAGCTGCGTCAGTTGCAAGCCACAAGTGTTTTCGTAGGTTGTGGTAGCTTAGTTCGATAGGAATGCGACGGTTCATAAACTGTTCTTCATCATCACCACTGCCGAATAAATTCAACCCAAAATCAATATAATTTGAATTATCGAACTGATAATCTCCAACTTTAACATTTACAGTAAGACGAGCAATCGGGGCATTATTAATATCGGTAGTGTTTCCTAATACCGCTTGGACATTAATATTTGTTGAATATTCGAGTTTATACTCAATAAAATATGGGGTTTTCAAATTTTCAATTTTTAGGTTCTTCATTGAACGGTCCATTTCGTCCCGCATTGCTTGCATAATTTCATCTTTTGCGGACAAATTAGAAAAAAACGCAAATAATAGAACAATCAAAAAAAATTTTTTCATTTATTAACCTCGTTTTGATTACAAAATTTAGATAAAGCTTTATAGAAATCGTCGGGTTTTTGAGTGCCAATAAGCAAACGAGCACCATCTTTGAAAAATAGTTGAATGCCTATTTTACCATAGACGTTAAATGCTCGCCCCGCAGGACCGATACGAATTCCCCAACCTCCATAATCAAGAATTGGGCTGTATTGACGAATTTTGAAACGTTTAATTATATCGAAGCTATATGTTTTGAATTTCATAAACGGGAATAGTCTAACGTGAATTCCAGATTTTGTGATATAGGTTTCCAACTTACTCGAAAAGAAAAGCAAAAGAATTCCTACTGCAAAAACAACTGAAATAATCATAGATATTAACAATCCTTGATTCGATAATGGCTTGTCTCCAAAAGGAATTTTTTCCACAGTTTGAAGATAGTAGCCATAAACAAAAAACAACAACGGGAAAAGCGCCGCAATTACCACCAATACGATTAAAGGTTTTTGCTTGAATTTCTGAATTTCATAAAATTCGATTTTTTCATTGAGAAAAGGCTTCATAATCGGGTGCCTCCAAAATTGGGGGTTTAGCTTGTGATTTAACTTTTTTCTGCACTTCTATTCTTGATACTAACAAACTTGGAGAAACAGCAGATACAGGAACTCCACCTGATTCAGCCCCACAAGTGCCATTGAAAATACCAATGTCATCTGCTGCTAATATTACATTCGAAAAAGTTGTAAGCGGTGTCCCGATTAAATCTACACCACGGACAAGTTCATCGGGACGCCCATCTACATACACCTTATAGACAATTATCGGAGTAACATTGAATGCGTTTGGAATGTATCTTGTAGTGAATGTGAAACCACCTGAAACTTGCTCAAAGAACAAACCATAATCTTTGTTCTGTTTTTTCGCTTCTTCGATGAGTTTTTTTCGCAATTCAGAAATAGTAACAGTTTGAGTAGCTTCAACTATTAAATTCGATTGGCGAGAAATTGCCTGATATCCTATTTGCTTTCTGCCGTGACCATTCGAATTAGGAAAGTTCTCGATTGGAATTCGAGACATAAGGTAGCCATTGAAAACGCCATTTTTGACGGTTTCAACTCTTTGGGCGGGAATACCTTCATCGTCGTATTGATAATACCCTGATATTGCTTTTCCATTTATTTCAGATACATTCGGGTCGAAAATTACATTGATGAAATCAGGTAAAATTTTCTTCCCAAGAGAACTCTTGAATGTTTGGCTACTGGAAGGGTCTTTTTCACGATGCCCTTCCACCCTATGACCAAAAATTTCGTGAAAAAATACACCAGCTGCTTCTCCCGACAAAATTGCGGGTCCTGAATATGTTTCAGCAAGAGGAGCATTCCGCAAACTATCAAGCAAAACAATCATTTCATCAATCTTTTTTGAAATTTCATCTTCGGAAGGCAATCCGTCAGGAGTAAAGGCAAAATATGATTGGTGAAGTGGAAGGCTCATTCCATCATCTGCTTTGGTTTTCAAATACACAAAAATTCGGGCAAAGCTTTCACTAGTAGCAACTTCAAATCCGTCTGTGTTGAGAATTAATTTGTTATTAACCTCAAATGAAAAAGAGATAGTTGCATTGTGAAGCCACTTATGAGAATTAAATTTTGCTGATAATTTACGCAACAATCCTGCCCATTTTGCTGTATCCAGATAATAGTGTTGAGCATCGGTCGCAGATAAACTGATATATTTCCAGGCTTGAATATCTCGAACGGGCTTTTCTTTTGAAAAGTCGTCTGATGTATCTTCTTCGGCAACTTTTACTGCCTGGTTTGTAAGTGCTTTTTCGTATCGCTCAATAGCATTTTTATATATTTGGTCGGTCGCATACCAAATGATATTTCTAATTGAAATTTCATCAATATTTAAAGGCAATGATATTTTACTAACACTTGAAGAAAAATCGAAAGGATTGCCTCTAATAATATGTGTATTGTCAAACTTATGGCTACCAACTCTAATATCGATATCCATAAATCTTGATTGGTCAAAACTATTTGCACTAATATTACCGAACGATGCTTGAATTGTTGATTTTTGAGTTTCCAATACATAATATGAAATGAAATATGGCGGCAATTTTTGCGAGGATAGTTCTTCCTGACTTCTTAACATTTCCTTTTTCAGGATATTCAATAGTTCGATGTTGGAAGAAATCAAGTTGGAAGAGTAACAATAGAATATCAATATTACCAGAAGTAGTTTTTTCATTTTTATTCCTTCAAATCATAAATGACATTTGACGAAAATTAACAGATTTAATTTGTTAATGCTTTAAAATTACAAAAAAATACTTAAATAATTAGCAAATGCTCATTATTTAAGTATTATGAGAACAATCTGCAAATAATATACTTGTTATGTATTATTTTGCGGTAAAAGTACTGACAATTGCGATTTGTTATTTTTGTAAGGTTGAATTTTTATGTTTCCATTAATTGATTTTATAATAAAATCAATTAATTTAAGATTAATAGAAATGCTTCGAAAAGAACCCGAATTGTTTATCATTTTTGTATTATTAAATTGAAAAATAGTAGGTGAAAACTCTCCTAAAATACTTATTTCATAAAAATCATCTCTAATTCTGTTCTTTACCGTTATTTGTTCGTCTATGGAAATTTTAGAGATAACATCAATTAGATTACTAAGTAGAGAACGAATGACTAATCCATTATGAAGCAATATTTCGTCATCGCCTGCATAAATGATTTTAACCTGTCGGTTGCTAAGAGGGCTATTTACAATAGATTGTTCGATGGAATGAAGTATTTTAGGTAGCACAATTCTATCTTTTTTCAAAGAAAAAGCTCTATCAGAATGGATTTGTTCAACAAGGTATGCAACTTCCATTGATTTTGTTAATGAATCAATTAAGTCGAAAATGCTTTGTAAGTGCTTTTTAGAAATATCGTCAATATTTTCCTCCATTGGCTCTAAATAATTAACATCTATAAGACCGTAACATTTTTTAACTTCCTCAATATATGCTTTACGCAAATATTTGGTCTGTCTCTCTTTTTCGCTGAAAGAAGCAATTTCTTCTTTTGCTTGCTGAAATTTCTGGAAAGCGCTTGATTTAAGAATTTCCAACGCTTCCTTATTAGATGCGTGATTAATGCTTTTTTTAATCAGGTTTTCAAGCTGAACATTAATCTCAATCAAGCATTTTTCCAATTCAAGCCTACGTTCTGCATCGCGTACAATAAAAAGAATTGCTTTATTCATTCCCCAAGGCACTATTGAAGCAGAAACATCAACAAATAGGTAGCCACCTTTTGCTTTTGGGAAACTGACAGAAGTATGAATTGAACCATTTATTTTAATAGTTTCAAGAAAGTTATCTTGCAGAAAAAGTTTAGTATTAGCAAAAATCTTTGAATAGTGTTTTCCAATATTGGGCTTCTTCTTATAACCAAGTAAATTATACATTGTATAATTAATATCGTAAACTATTCCCGTATTGCAATCCATAATAAATGCAGCATCATTGGAAAAATCGAAGTATTTTTGAAAAGCTTGCTTGGACTTTTGCAAAGCATCGAAATTACTACTCTGTTCTATTCCATATTTCAGTATCCGTCTAAGTACACCTGGATTTAAGTTATTCTTTGTGATATAGTCGATTGCACCATTTCGAACTGCCAGAATAGCAAAATCTTCATCCTGATTACCCGTAAGAACAGCAATTGGAATACCTTTTGAAAGCGATTGCAGTTTAAGAAAGGTATTAATTCCAAACGAGTCGGGCAAAGATAAATCGAGCAGAATTAAATCATAATTGTCTTTATTTAATTCGCTTATTCCATCTTCCAATCTAATCTTCCAATTAATATCAACATTCTCATTGGAATATTCTTCAATAAGCGTTTTAACTAAGAAATAATCGGATTTACTATCTTCAATCATTAATATTTTCATTCTTCCCTCTTTGGAAGTGTTACAATTGAAAACCAGAAATTCTCAATTTTTCTTACAATTTCGCAGAATTGATTAAAATCCAACGGCTTTGTAACATAGCAATTAGCGTGAAGATTGTATGATTTCAAGATGTCTTGCTCATCGTTGGAAACAGTCATTACTACAACGGGAATTCGCTTTAATTTTTCATCTTGTTTTACTTCTTGCAATACTTCGAAACCGTTTTTTCTTGGCATATTGAGGTCAAGGATAATAAGGTCGGGAGTAGGAACATTTTCGAAACCATTTTGTTTACGTAAAAAATCCATAGCATAAACACCATCGGAAACATTGTGCAGATTATTAAGTAGTTTGGTGTCTTTGAGTGCTTCTTCGATTAATCGTACATCACCAATATTATCTTCAACTAACAAAATTTCAGCAGGTCGTAAATCATAATTCATATAAATTATCCTTAATATTCTTGGAAATAGAAAAAATAAAAGTAGTTCCCTCGTTTAATTCGGATTCGAAGGTAATCCACCCATTATGGCGTTGAACGATACGTCTGCAAATAGCAAGTCCAATTCCATTGCCCGGGAATTCATCACGAGTATGCAATCTCTGGAAAATTTTAAATATTCTTTCTTTGAATTGGTTGTCAATTCCAATACCATTATCTTTAACTTTAAAAATATATTCTGCATTGTTTTCATCAGTGGAGATCAATATTTCGGGTCTAACGTCATTTTTTGAGAATTTCAGAGCATTGCTAATTAAATTTAAGAAGAGCTGAAACATTTGCCCTTCATCACAAATTATTTCTTCCGGAAGTTCATTGAAATATATGCAGGCTTTTTTATCTCTAATCGCTAATTTTAAATTATCGATTACTTTACTAATTAGATTGTTCATATTAACAGGCTCAAATTTTCCGGGACGGGTATTAATCCGCGAGTAGGACAGCAAATCATTTACCATTTGCTGCAATCGCACTGAGCCATCAATAGCGAAATTGACAAATTCTGTTGCCTCCTTGTTGAGCGAATTAATATATCGCGATTTGAAAAGTTGCAAGAAGCTGCTAATCATTCGCAAAGGTTCTTGCAAGTCGTGAGAAGCAACGTAGGCAAATTGTTGCAATTCTTCATTCGACCGAATTAGCTTTTCCAAAAGCACTTTTTCCTTTTCTTCAAGTAGTTTTCTATCGTGAATATCTTGTAAACTACCTGCAACTCGAATTGGCACATCATTTTCATCTTTTATGATTTTGCCTCTAACCAGATACCATCGATAATTATCATTTTTGTAAGATTTTAAACGAAATTCCAAACCAAACGGAAGAAAATGGCTAAAATGATATCGAACAGTATCAATTACAAAATTAACATCACCAGGATGTATTAATTTTAATATTGACGAATTATTGAAAAAGCTATCTTCCGTATCAATTTCAAGCATACTTTTCAACCTGGGGGACAACCAGAGTTGTTTTTGCAGAACATCCCAATCCCACAAACCATCATTTGAACCTTCAACAGCGAGTTCGTATCGCTGCTGTGTTTCAATTAGTTGTTTCCTTAATTTACGGACAGCTGTAATATCTCTGAAAATCATCCAATATCCGTTTGCTCTGCCGAAGAAGTCTTTTTTCGCCCAAATTTTGGCGTTTAAAATTACTTTGCTACCATCACTTTTATCAAACGATATTTCTTCAATAAAATGATTTTCTTTATCCTTCTCTAAAATCGGAATTGTGCTGATAATGGTCTTGATTGACTTACCTTTAATTTCAAGATAAGTCTGCTCAAAGATTTCACAAAAAGTTTTATTTGCGTCAATTATTTCCCAATCATTAGAAACATAAACGATTCCATCGGAACTTGTGTGAAATAAGTTTTGATATAATTTTATGGATTCATTCAGTTCACGAGATAAGATATTAATCTTTGTAATATCAAGGAAATAGCCAAAAATCCCGACAATTTTATTGTATCTATCAAAATGCTTTGTAAATGAAACATAAAAATCACGATAATTATTTTCATCTATTGATATAGAAATATCAGTTACAAAAGATAATTCATCTGAAAAATAGAAGTTCTCTATTTTTTGTTCCAAATATTGTAGAGTATTCTGAGAGACGGGAAGAATTTCTGTTAATTTATTATGCAACAGAATATTAGAATTTATTTGAAAAATCTTTTGAAAGGCACTATTGGAGTTCTCAATTTTTAGATTATCATTCAAGTAAATGACAGGAATAGGAATTGAATTAAAAAATGTTTTGAAATAATGTTGAATTTCTTCGATGAGAATTTTGTTTTCTTCAAGTTCTGTTATATCCTGACAAAAATTAAGATATCCTAATATTTCCCCGTTTTCATTGGAATATTTCACATTAATCCATTCGCAAACAACAATCGCCCCATCTTTTTTGTAATTACGATTTTTACTACGGCAATTATCTCTGGTAGCTAATTCAAAAATTACTTTTTGGAATAATTCATTATCTTGCTCAAAAACAAAGTGTATTTCATCTACAGATTTACCAATTACTTCATTTTCTTCCCAAAGGAATACTTCTTGGGCTCTACGAGACCACTTACTTACACGCCAATTTTTGTCGAAAAAAATTATTGGAATAGGACAAAATTGAAAAAAGACGTCAATTGAGTTGATGGAACCATTCTGGTGTAAATTTGTTATATTTTTTGCAGCGTTAGTCATATAATACATATCTATTATATTTCAAAGCTACATTCATAAAATTGAATAAGTTCAATAAAAGCAGTCCAATCCATAGGTTTATTAAGAAAATCAGTAGCACCAAAATTGAATGCTTCTTTAATTATAGCTTGATTTGGAGAACCAGAATACAAAATAAATACAACATCATCGTTTAGAGCTTTTAAATTTTTTAGAAAGTCTATTCCGTTAATGTTAGGCATAAAGTAATCACAGAGAACAACGTCGTATTTATATGGCTGATAATTATCAAGGGCTTCTCTTGCATCATCATAAGCATCACACTCGTATCCATTAATTTCGAGTGCATTTTTCAACATTTCGAGTGTTGAAGCATCATCATCTACAATTAATATTTTCATACTCACCTCCAATATTATTGAGTTATTCATTATACATACAATAAATATACCATTAATAAAATGAATAAAAATTTCTGCATAAACAATTGTAATATAATGAAATACAGATTTTAGTTTGGGCTAAAATCAATCTTTCAATTTTGAAAGAAAATACATTTTGGAAAGCGAAATTGAAAGGTCATTCAATTTTGACTACTTATGTGAAATGAAAATGAAATTTCTATTAATCAATTTTTTTATTACAATAACCAACAAAATTGAAACCATTTTTTATTTAATTACGTAAATTTGAAAAAGAATGCAGTGAGGTAATATGAATATTCTTGAAAGCGTAAAATTAGCAATTGATTCTATTCGGGTTAACAAGCTTAGAACCTTTTTAACTCTGTTGAGTATCGCAATTGGGGTATTTGCAATTATTGGAGCTGGTTCGCTTGTTGCATCGATTAATTCAACAGTGGAAGGTGAAATCGAAGCACTTGGAGAAACTACTTTCTACATATTCAAAGAACCTAAAATACAAATGGGCAATTCGTGGAGAAAATATGCAAGAAGGAAGCCAATTACATATTCACAATATCAACAGCTGAAAAATCAGTTGTCGCTTGTTTCGCTTGCTTCTGCTGTTTCAGTATCTTCGGGACAAACTGTAAAATTCGGTAATAGTGAAACAAATCCGGATGTTAATTTGATTGGTGTCGATGAAGATTATTTTATTCTGGAAAATCGAAATTTTTCAGAAGGAAGAAATATTGTAAAAAGTGATATTATTGCCAATCGGAACGTTGCAGTTATTGGAAACGACGTAAAAGTTAAATTATTCCCAAACATAAGCCCTATTGGCAAGATGATTACAATAAAAAATCAAAAATATGAGATTATTGGTGTCCTTGAACCCAAAGGAGCAATGTTCGGGCAAAGCCAGGACAATATGGTATTAATTCCAATCACTCACTTACTTAATTACTTTGCATCGTTTTGGGAATCTTCTGTTCAGATAGTTTTAAGAGCACGCTCACGAGACGTCTTTACTCAAGCTATTGATGAAGCAATTGGAGTAATGCGGTTAGTTAGAAATCTAAAACCCTGGGAAGAAAACGATTTCGAAATTGAAACAAATGAATCAATCAAAGAACAGTTTTCCGGGCTTACTAAATACTTGCAATGGTTTGGCTTTATAAGCGGTGGGATTGCGCTAATTGCAGCTGGGGTTGGGATAATGAATATTATGTTGGTCTCAGTTAAAGAAAGAACGCGTGAGATTGGTGTGAGGAAGGCGGTAGGTGCAAAAAGACGCTGGATTATGTATCAGTTTATTATTGAAGCGATAACATTGTGCCAGGTTGGAGGAGCAATCGGTATAGTTGTTGGAGTAATTGCAGGTGGAGCATTTGGATTGTTGATTGGTGGGACGTTTTCTATTCCCGTAGGATGGGTTGTGTTCAGTGTCATTATTTGCACAATGTTAGGAGTAATCTTTGGAGCTTATCCCGCGTGGAAAGCAGCAAAGCTTGACCCAATAGAAGCATTAAGATATGAGTAAGCAATTGAAATGAAGAAAAATCAATACTTTACTGAAAATAATATTGATGAAGTAGCAAGTAGCATTAAGAAAAAACTTGAAAATTCAGATTTAGGCAAATTCAAAGATTTTGAAATTGATGCACCTGCTTTGTTAGTGCTCGATATGCAAAAATATTTTCTGTTGGAAGAATCCAGAGCATTTGTTCCATCGGCAAAATCAATTGTTTTTCAAATTAATAAATTAATACAAACTTTTAATTCTCTTAATTATCCTGTTATTTTTACTAAACACTCAAATAATGAAGAAAATGCCAAGCAAATGGCTGTTCGTTGGAAACATTTAACACCTGAAACCGGCATTTTCAATGAAATTTATGAAAAAATTGATAAGAAAAAGGGTATTTTTATCAATAAAAATCAATATGATGCATTTTATTGTACAAATCTATTGAACTTATTAAACGAATTAAAAATAAAACAACTGATTATTACAGGTGTAATTACAAATTTGTGTGTTGAAACAACTGCGCGCTCAGCATTTGTAAATGGCTTCTATACTATTGTTCCTATTGATGCTACTGCAACATATAATTTAGATTTGCATTTATCATCGTTCATTAATCTTTCATTTTCGATTAATTCTACTCCTTTAACTAGCGAATTAATTAATTATTTGGAGAAATACACTTGAAAGTAATCGTTATCGGGGCAGGTCCAGCGGGGTGTGCCTCAGCTATTCAATTGAAACGTTTTGGATTTGATGTTGAGTTAGTAGAACGAAACAGAATAGGCGGATTATTACTAAATGCAAATTTAATTGAAAATTATTTGGGATTTCCAAATGGAATTACTGGTGAGAAATTTTGCAAGTTAATGAAAAAACATATCAGTAATCTTGGTATAAATGTTTTTTATGGCGAAGTGATAAAAATTGATTTCAACGACAATAAATTTTTCATTACATTAGCAAATAAAACAGTTACAAGCGATATATGTATTGTAGCAACTGGTACTAAAGCTCTCACCTTACCAGATAACATCATTTCAGAAGAAGCGGCGGAATTGATATATTACGAAATTTCTAAGATAAAACGGCAAATATCAAATTGCAATGTAGCCGTTTTGGGAAACGGAGATGCAGCATTTGACTATGCGGTTTCGTTATCAAACAGAAACAGCGTTAAAATACTAATGAGAGGGGAAAAGCCGAAAGCAATTCAAACATTAATTGAAACTTGCAATATAATTAATAATATTTCATTAGAAAAAAATATTCAGTTAATAAATATTATTAGATTAAATACAAAATTGTTGTTAAATTGCATAAGGAATAATGAGTTACTTAATTTTGAAGTTGATTATTTGATTGTAGCAATAGGTAGAGAAAGAAATCTACCCGAGATAAATGAAAAAGCATTAAAATCAGATAGATTATTTTTAATTGGAGATGTTGCATCGGAAAGAAATATTAGACAAGCATCTATTGCAGCAGGAAAAGGCATTGAAGTCGCAATGAAAGTGTATTTTGCAAATAGGGATACAATATGAGAGTAATAGCAGAAACAGAAAAATCAGACATAGCAACTGTATATATAGCAGAATTCGGACAAGGTAAATATTTAGAGTTTGTAGAATCAACTCAGCCACCTATCCCAAGAGAAAAAAAATGGGTATTGATTGTATCAACACTATTTGGTTGCCCAATTGGATGTAAGTTTTGCGATTCGGGTTGGCAATATTTTGGTAAATTATCCAAACACGAGATTCTTCAACAAATTGATTATATGGTTGCAAAACGCTTTCCAAGACGTGAAATAAACATTGATAAATTTAAAATACAATTTTCGAGAATGGGCGAACCAACATTAAACGAAAACGTTCTCAACGTCCTGGAAGAATTTGACCAACATTTCAAAGCGAGGAACTTCATCCCTTCCCTATCAACTGTTGCACCAATTGGAAGAGATAATTTTTTTGCAAGGTTGCTTAATATAAAGAAAAGAAAATATGATGATACATTTCAGTTACAATTTTCAATACATTCTACAAGTTATGCTCAAAGAGACAAAATAATCCCCGTAAAAAAGATGAATTTCGAAGAAATTGCTAAATATGGTGAGAATTTTTACAGTGGTAATAATAGAAAAATAACATTGAATTTTGCTTTATTTAAAGATGCCGAAGTTGATGTAAATATTATTAGTAAGTATTTTAGTCCAGAAATATTTTTAATCAAATTAACACCTGTCAATCCAACCGCTGCTTCAAAGAACAACAACATTGTTTCAGAAGTCTTTTCAAATTCAAATGTTCTCAATTTAGTTAGACAGCTTGAAGCATTAGGATATGATGTTATATTAAGCATTGGAGAAATGGAAGAAAATAAGATTGGTAGCAATTGCGGACAATATATAACTAATTTTTTGAAAATGCGCCAAAAATTTGATGATGCATATACATACCAACTGATTTTCACAAACGAAAGTTCATAAATAAAGAATTTCAAAAAAATCGAATGACTGTATAGACAGTTCATTCGATTTTATTAATACGTATAACTACCAAAAAAAGAAGCAACTAATATTTCATCAAAGAAGTAGCTGCATCTATTACGTCTTTCACACTCAATAAAATTTCATTTTCATAAGATTTAGCAAAACCAACTGGTGTATTCTTAGAGCCTATTCTTCTTACGGGAGCATCTAAAAACTTAAACATTTCATCAGAAATGGTCGATGCGATTTCGCCACCAAACCCACCGAATACTTTATCTTCGTGAACAACAAGCGCCCTGCCCGTTTTTTCAACAGATTTGAATACAGTTTCTTTATCCCAGGGTGCCAAAGAGCGCAAATCAATAATTTCGGGTGAAATATAGTTCTTTTCGAGTTCTTTCAGAGCATTGAGAGTAACGTGGGTTGCATTTCCATACGTAACAATTGTCAGAGAAGTACCGCTTTTCACTATTCTTGCTTTACCAAAAGGAACGAAATAGTTCTCATTCGGGAAATGCGCATAAGCACCTTTATAGTTATATAAAAACTTTGGTTCAAGGAAAAGAGTAACACCTTCTGAGCGTATTGCATTACGAAGCAAACCCGCAGCATCATCGGCAAAGGACGGGCAAACAACTCGAATTCCAGGTAAAGTTGTAAATACAGCTTCCAAATTTTGTGAGTGGTATAATCCACCTTGGATATACCCTCCACTTGCCAATCGAATTACAATATTTGGTGAAAATTGTCCCTTAGTTCTCCAATAATCGTGCGAGCATTCGACTAATTGCTCCATAGCAGGCCAGAAATAATCTGCAAATTCAGCACCTTCGACAACAACACGCGCCTCTTTATCAAATCGACAGAAACCATTTGCTGTCCCAACGATGCAATCTTCTGCAATAGGTGCATTGAATACGCGTTCTTTTCCAAATTCCTGTGGCATACCTTTAACTACGTTGAATACTCCACCTTTACTAACATCCTGCCCCCAAAGAAAAGTTTTAGGGTTACGGCGAAATTCTTCTTTCAATGTTAGGTTTATTGCTTCGAGAAAACTCACTTGATTTGATGAAGTATCTATAAAATCCTCAACATTTAATTCATATTTGAAAAATGGCTCAGGCAACACAAATTGATCGAATGATTTACCGTTTGCGTTGGGAGCAGCTTCGGCTTTGTCGGCAGCGTCGAAGACTTCTTTTTTATTTGCTTCCTCAATCTTAACAATTTCATCCTCAGTAGCAATTCCGCTTTCAATGATAAAGGTTCTTAATTGCAACATTGGATCTCGGCGACGAACAGTTACAAGTTCTTCCTCAGAACGATATGCTTCGTGCCTATCAGAGTTTGAATGGGAACCAATTCTATCGCAATCAGCGTGAACCATTGCCGGTCCAGCACCGGATTTCGCATATTCAATTGCTTTTTGCATAGCACGGTAAGAATCAAATGGGTCGCGACCATCGCAATTGATAATTAATAGGTCCTTCATTCCTTTGTAGTTTTCAGAAACAACTTGATTTGCAGTTTGATCAACCAATGGCACAGAAATTCCATACTTATTGTTCTGAATAACAAAAACAACGGGTAATTTCTCCAAAGTAGCAACGTTGATAGCTTCCCAGTAGTAGCCTTCGGAGCAAGCGGATTCGCCATTTGAGCAAATTGCAACTTCATCTGAGCCAAGTTTTTTAATAGCACGAGCAACACCTGCTGCGTGCAAAGCGTGATTTCCAGTGCAAGAAGAAACATTCTGAATTCTAATAGAGGGTTTAGCGAAATGATTACTCATATGCCTTCCGCCACCGGCAACATCCGTCTCTTTGCTAAGACCATTCAGAATAATTTCTTCGGGAGTAATTCCCGCAGCAAGAGAAGTGAGCATATCTCGATAATAAGGGAATAGAAAATCTTTGTTCTGACGAAAAGACAGACCAATAGCAAGTTGAATTCCATCGTGTCCACCAAAAGGAGCGTGATATGACCATCCTTTTGCCATTTTCAGGTATAATGCAGCTTTATCGTCCAACCGCCTACCTAAATTAATAATTCTATACCATTCGAGTATTGTGTCTCTATCAAAGCCAGAAATATCAAATTTGCAAGTTATTTCAACTGTTGTTTCTTTACCATTGATTATTACTTTTCTAAGCCCGGGTTTGACAGGCTTGAAGTCTGTTTTTTCCACTGTATTTTTTTTCACATTCTTTGCCATAAATATTTCCTTTTTGTGTTTCGCAACATTACACAAACTATATAGAGTATTTTTTTGAAATATTATTTTAGTTTAGATTAATTTTTTTGTTTTTGATAATGTCGAAAAACGTTAAATCAATTGAAAAACAAAGAATTTGAGGTATTGGGTTTCTGGCATAGAAACAAGAATTGGATGGTCTGGCGATTGCATTCCTCGATAAACAAGCCTTAATTTAACATTTTGCTTTGATGCTTCGCGTTGAATAATATCAAAAAAATCCTGTTCTTTCAGGTGGTGAGAACAAGAAGATGTAACTATAAAACCGTTTTTATTAAGCAGTTTCAATGCTAAACGATTGATTTTGGCATACCCAGCTTTTGCTTTTGGTAGAGTTTTGCGATTTTTTGTAAAGGCAGGTGGATCGAGAACAATAATGTCCCATTTGTTCCCTGTTGAATTTTCATTTTCCAAAAAATCGAAAACATCATCTTTGATAAAATCTACATTATTAAAGTTGTTTATCTTTGCATTATGCTGAGATGTATCAACAGCTGATTGCGAAATATCAACGCCTAATACGTGGGTAGCACCAGATTTGGCTGCATTGAGTGCAAACCCACCCTGGTTGCAAAAACAGTCAAGTACAGTTTTTCCTTTTGCAATACTTTGAAGAAATTTGCGATTAATTTTCTGGTCTAAGAAATAACCGGTTTTTTGACCTTCTTTGAGAGAAACATCGAAAAGAATACTATTTTCGCTAAAACGAGTTTTATCAGCAATTGTGCCATAAAGAACAGTTTCGACTTCGGGTAAATTTTCAGATTTTCTGTGAGTTGAAATATCCTTTTCGATAATACCTTCGATATCAGGAATAGCTTCTAATAACGCATTAATTATTGTTTCTTTTATTTTATCCACACCAGCAGATAGAAATTGAACAGATAGATAATTTGAATATTTATCGACAATAAGCCCGGGTAGTAAATCAGATTCCCCAAAAACAACTCTATATGAATTTTCATCGGGAAATAGAAATTTACGATATTCAAGCGAGCGTCGAATTCTTTCACAAATTAGAGAATAATCAAATTTCTCGCAATACAACAAACGACCAGCCACTAAACTATGTGAATTATAAAATGCTAATCCGTAAGACTTGCCAGTTGAGGATAAGATTTCTACGATTTCCCCATCTTCACAATCAATGTGCTGAACAATTTCGTTGCTAAAAATCCAGGGATGTCCGTGTCTTATTCTATTGTCAGCATCTTTCTTTAAGATTAATTTTTCCATTTAAACTAAATCCTTGAAATCAATAGTTTTAGGTGTATCAATAGGAAATCCCAAAAATCGTTGAGCTTGCTCGTAGAAAACAGAGGGAATATCTGTAACATAGAAATCAATTTCAGGCTTTTGATTTACAGATGCAGATTGCTTACGCAATAGATTTTTCTCTGCTAAAATTCTCAATGCTGCGACTGATGAGTGTTCTCCGCAATCAATTAAAGTAGCCCCGGGAATAATTTCGGAAATAACACGCGACAACAAAGGATAATGAGTGCAGCCAAGAACGATAGTATCAACATTTTCATTTAACAAATTTGATAAATATTCTTGAGCGGCAAGATATGCAATTTGATGATTTACTAATCCTTCCTCAACGATTGGAACAAAAAGAGGACAAGCCTGTGAAATGATTTTGATATTTTCTCCACCAGGAATTGACTTAATACCATCTACGTAAGCATTGCTATTGATAGTAGCGCGAGTGCCAATAATACCAATTTTATTATTCAAAGTTGTTCGCAATGCTGCATAAGAAGTATGTTCAATCATACCGATAACTTCAATATCTCCTGCAATTTTTCTTACTGTATCCAGGGCGACAGAAGAAACAGTATTGCAAGCTACAACAATTAATTTTACATTTTTTGCAATTAAAAAGCGAGTGAATTGCTCAGCATAAGTGCGAACAATCGATTGTGATTTATTTCCATAAGGAACGCGAGCAGTATCTCCAAGATAAATATAGTGTTCATCGGGCATAAAGCGAATGAGTTGCCTGAGAACTGTAAGTCCTCCAATACCTGAATCGAAAACACCAATAGAAGAATTTACATCAATCATTTTTTCAACTTGCCACTAATAAAAAATTCAATTTATAAAAAAAAGCCTTACTGAAAAACAAGAATAAAAAACGAGCCACTTAAAATCAGTGGCTCGCTTCATTACTCAAAATATTAATTAATAAGTTTTTGCACCAGTTGGCTTGGCTTCTTTCATTTTATGCAGAATTTCTGTAACCTGTGTAGGTTTCACATTACCAAAGACTTGTTCATTAATTGTTACTACCGGCGCTAATGCACAAACACCAAGACAACGGGTTCCTTCAATAGAGAACATACCATCAGCGGTTGTTTCTCCAACTCCACATCCAAGCTCGGTTTTGAAAGCATCAAGGACTAAATCTGCACCTTTCACAAAGCAAGCAGTACCTAAGCAAATTGAAATTTTATATTTACCGGCAGGTTTGAGCTTGAAGAAATGATAGAAAGTAGCAACACCATAAACAGTAGAAGTAGGAACTTGCAAGAGGTGTGCAACTTCGTCCATATGTTTTTCAGAGAGATAACCGTAACGTTCTTGCACTTTATGCAGAGCAGCAATCAGATAACTTTCGGGATGTTCTAAATTCAGGCAATTTGCAATGAAATCCTGAATATCCTGATCTAATGTATAAATTGGTTGTTCCATTATTTAATCCCCCTTGGTAATTTTGGTTCATAAGTAGTATGAAGAAGATGATGAGCTTTTTCGCTTCCAGGTTCACCTAAAAATTCTTCATACAATTTAATAATGAAAGGATTTTCGTGAGATTTTCTCAATTCTTTGCTTTCGTCAATTCTATAAAGTGCCATTTGACGTTTTCGAACGGTTTCTGAGTCTAATGGATAAACATAATCACCTGCATTTACTAATGGTTGACCACCACCAGCAACACAACCACCTGGACAAGCCATAATTTCGACTAAATGATATTGCTTTTCGCCCGACTTAATTTTCTCTAAAATCTTTTTAGCGTTGTTCAATCCATTAGAAACAGCTACATTCAATGATAAATCACCGATTTGAATAGTTGCTTCGCGTAATCCTTCTATGGCACGAACATTTGTAAATTCAAGTTCCTGAATTTTTTCACCGGTGATTTTTTCATAAGCAGTGCGAAGGGCAGCTTCCATCACACCACCAGTGGAACCGAAGATATCCCCTGCGCCAGTCGAATAACCTAATGGAGCATCAAAATCACTATCAGGAAGATTAACGAAGTCGATACCATAAGCTTTAATCATCCAGATAAGTTCACGAGTTGTAAGTACTGCATCTGTATATGGAACATTTTCTTTCATATAATGTTCTGGTCTTCTGGCCTCGTATTTTTTAGCAACGCAAGGCATAATTGCAACAACAAAAATCTTCTCTGGATCGATACCCATTTTTTCAGCATAGTAAGTTTTAAGAAGCGTTGATTCCATTTGCATCGGAGATTTGCAAGAGGATGCATTTGGAATCAATTCAGGATAGAAATGTTCTAAAAACTTAATCCACCCAGGTGAACAGGAAGTAATCAAAGGCAGATTTTCACCTTTTTTTATTCTCTCGATTAATTCGTGAGATTCTTCCATTATTGTGAGGTCAGCTGCAAAATCAGTATCAAATACTGCATCAAAACCAAGGCGACGAAGAGCCGTAACCATTTTACCAGTAACATAAGTACCTGCTGGGAGATTCCACCCCTCACCTATAGCAGCACGAATTGCCGGTGCAGTTTGAACGACTACATGTAAATCTGGGTTTTCTAAAGCCTTCCATACTATCTCAGTCGCATCTTGTTCAATAAAAGCAGCCGTAGGACAAACATTGATACACTGCCCACATTTAATACAAACTGAATCATCCATAGGGGCTTCGAAAGCAGGAGTAACAACCGTACGGAAGCCACGATGCATCTGGCTAAGGTTATGCACACCTTGAATTTCAGAACATACGCGTACGCAACGGCGACAAAGAATACATTTTTCAGCATCGCGGATAACTGAAACACTTGAATTCTCTATTGGATGGCGTTTTCTTTCACCTGCGAAAAGTCTATCTCTAACTCCAAGCTTGTAAGCAAGGTTTTGAAGTTCGCAATTACCATCTCTAACGCAAGTCAAACAAGCACGTGGATGATTATCTAATAATAATTCTACCAAATCTCGACGAGTTTGACGGATTTGTGGTGAATTTGTACGAATTACCATCCCTTCCTGAATAACAGTAGCGCAAGAAGGTAAATAGTTGCGAGCACCCTCAACTTCAACTACGCAAATACGGCAAGCGCCCTCAGTAGAAAGGAATGGATGATAACACAATCGCGGGATATGAGCATTAATTTTATCCGCAGCCTCCATAATAGTAGTGCCTTCTACTACGGAAACTGGAATATCATCTATTATTGCATTTACATATTTCATTTGTTTCCTCCTTAAATTTTCTCTATTGCATCAAACTTACAAGCATTGTAGCATTCACCGCACTTAATACAATGCTCTTGCATAATTTCGTGTGGCTTTTTAGCAAATCCACGAATACAAGAAACAGGGCAACGTCTTGCACAAAGAGTACATCCGGTACATTTTTCAGGGATAATCTTGTATGTAATAAGTTTAGAACATCTCTGAGTAGGACAGCGTTTTTCTTTGATGTGAATTTCGAATTCTTCTCTAAAATATTCTAATGCAGACAAAACTGGATTTGGAGCAGACATACCTAACCCACAGAGAGAAGATTTCTGAATTGCTCGTCCAAGTCTTTCCAATTTATCCAAATCTTCCATTTCACCGTGTCCGGAAGTTATTTTTTCCAAAATTTCGAGCATTCTGAAAGTACCCTCACGGCAAGGCAAACATTTACCACAGGATTCATCTTTTATAAATTCAAGGAAGAATTTTGCGGTAGAAACAATACAATCTGCATCATCAAGAACAATCATACCACCGGAGCCCATCATTGAGCCGATACTTTTAAGAGTTTCGTAATCAACAGGAGTGTCAATTCTACTCATTGGGATACAGCCGCCAGATGGACCACCTGTTTGCACAGCTTTCAACTGACGACCATTGGGAATACCGCCACCTATATCGAAAATGATTTCACGAAGTGTGGTTCCCATAGGAACTTCGATAAGCCCAGTATTTTTAACTTTGCCAGCAAGAGCAAACACTTTTGTTCCTTTGCTTCCTTCTGTTCCAATGCGAGAGAACCAATCAGCACCATATAGCATTATAGCAGGAACGTTAGCCCAGGTTTCAACATTATTTATGCAAGTGGGATGTCCCCATAATCCTTTAACTGATGGGTAAGGCGGTCTAATTACAGGTTGCCCACGCTTTCCTTCGATTGATTGCAATAGAGCAGTTTCTTCTCCACAGACGAACGCACCCGCACCCAATCTAATCTCAATATCAAAATCAAATCCAGAACCAAGAATATTTTTGCCAAGCAAATTCATTTTGTGGCATTTCCAGATAGCATTTTCGATACGTTGAATAGCAAGAGGATATTCAGCACGAATATAAACATAACCTTTTGAGGCACCAATAGCATAAGCGCCAATAATCATACCTTCAATAATAGAGAACGGGTCGCCTTCGAGTGCACTTCTATCCATAAATGCACCTGGGTCACCTTCGTCGGCGTTGCAAACTACGTATTTAATCGGGTCGGGATTCATTGTGCGTGTGTTACGCCATTTGATACCAGTTGGGAAACCTCCACCACCACGACCTCTTAACCCTGACTTGATAATCTCATTTATAACAAATTCAGGGTCACCTTTGTAGAGAACTCTTGCAAGTGCTTCAAAACCTTGTGCGTGAATATAGTCAGTTAAGCTTTCGGGATCGATAATTCCGCAATTTCTTAAAGTTATTCTTGTTTGCTTATTGAAGAAAGAGACATCACCATAAAATTTGAAATAAACTTCTGTCAAATTGTCTGTATGAACCATATATTCACGAGCACGCCCTTTTTCGACTATGTGAATATCAATGATTTTTGATAATTCTTCTTCGTTATGAAATTTGTAAATAACGTTCTCAGGAAAAACCATCATAACGCCGTGATTAATTTCGCTTGGTTCTTCCGTACACAAGCCGATACAGCCACCTTGAAGCACTTTCACTTCTGTCGGTGGAAGATTTTTTTCTTTGATCAGTCTGTTGAAAATATCAACCCAGGACTTATCGTCAGTATTGCATCGACTTGAGGAACATATAGTTACGACGTGTTTGTAAAGAGTGTCTGTCGTCTTGTCGAGCATAAATTTAGCAACAGGTTGCTGACCGAGGACGTGAGTTTGGAAGATTTCTAATACTTCTTCCACTTTCACCTGTGAATACTTAACAGGGAACTGTTTTGGAACAAACACACCAACGATTGGTTCTTGCGAACATCGACCAGTACAACCAGTCTGCTTGACAACAATATCATCTCGACCGGAAGCTTTAATGAGCTTGATAAATTCGTCCCGAATTGCATCAGAGCCAGCTGCCTTTTCGCAAGTTGCTGAGCCGACCTGAATAATGATTTTTCCAGTGTTATCAGCGTCGGTTGAAGCAAATTCGAGAGCTTTCTTTAGATTTTCGTAATTCTTAAGAACATTTGCCATATACTACCTTAATAAATTTATATTAAGTAACCTTATAATTAATACAAAATAAAAAGATATCAGAGAATTAAACAAAGAAAAAATGAATTTAGACACACCTAAATCAATAATTTATAAGCATTTATTGTGTTTATGAACTTTATGTGAAATTTAGATGATAAATATTTAAATAAAAATGAAAAATAAATGACAATAAAATGAATTGGTATTTTTTTTATCGTTACCAATTTATCCGTAAATGTATCAACAATAACACTGTAATTTGATATAATCTCATTATTTAACAATTAATTATATAATTTTACATCCAGAACTTCTCGATAAATACTTATCAACAAAAAATAATATCCCCAATATCGACAACTTCAATATTGGGGAAAAATTATAGAACATTATTGATTTACTTATGAATTGTTCACAGATTTATACAAATCCCTTAGTTTTTTTCTTAAATGCAAAACAGCATACCTTTTACGTGCGAGCAAAGTATTAATATTTACTCCTGTTTCTTCGGACATTTCTCTGAAAGAAATACCTTCGAACTCATTTTTCACGAAAACATCTTTTTGTTCGTCGGGAAGTTCGTTCAAACCTTCAAGAACTGCTTCCCAAATTGTTTTTCTAATCAAATCGCTTTCCGGGCTTGTAGATAAATCACCTAAGAAGTTTTCGAATGAATCAACACCTTCGTCGGCTTGACCCTGAGTCTGCATATCAGTAAAGGTTTCGGCTCTTTTTTTTCTGTATGAATCAATAATTCGGTTACGAACAGCAGTAAACACCCACGAAGCAATATTTTCAATTGGCTTCTGGACGTTGGCTGAAGCTGCAAGAACGTTAGTAAAAACGTCCTGCAAAATATCTTCCGCTTCTTCCTGGCTACGAACTCTTTGGCGAATGAAGCCTAAAAACTTTTTTCTATCAGTTTTAAAAAGTTGTTCGATTTGTTCTGTTAAATTAGAACTTGTATTTGCAACTTCATTACCATTTTTTACTTCCTCAGAATGGCTTCCATTCGCTGTTATTTTCAACGTATCTATTTTCTTTTTTCTTCCCACAACTATTACCTTGAAAGTTACAATAATGAAAGAATATAATTATTTAGAATTGCACCTCCTTTTAATTCAATATACTAATATAAAAAAAATAAGTTACATTTTTTTATCGTAAATTTTTGAACAAACTTTAATATCATTTTAACATTGGAATTACAATATTATGTTTTTTAGCATTTTCAATAGCGCGATCGTAACCAGCATCAGAATGGCGTAGAATTCCCATCAACGGGTCGTAAGTGAGCACGCGGGATAATCTTCCTTCTGCTTCTTCGGTGCCATCAGCAACCACAACCATTCCAGCGTGAAGTGAAAGTCCCATACCAACACCCCCACCGTGATGGAAGGAAACCCAAGAAGCACCACCAATAGCATTTAAAGCAAAGTTGAGATAAACCCAATCAGCAATAGCATCTGAGCCATCTTTCATACTTTCTGTTTCGCGATAAGGTGAAGCAACAGAGCCACAATCTAAATGGTCGCGACCAATTACTATTGGTGCGCTTACATCACCATTTTTTACGAGTTCGTTGAAGAGAAGTCCTGCTTTCATTCTGTCACCATAGCCAAGCCAGCATATTCTTGCGGGCAAAGCCTGATAGCGAACGCGTTGTTGAGCATTCTTAATCCATCTGTGCAAAGCTGTGTCGTTAGGGAACAAATCCATTATTGCGTCATCAGTTTTCTTTATATCATTTGGATCACCAGATAGAGCAACCCAGCGGAAAGGACCTTTGCCATCACAGAAGAGCGGGCGAATATATGCAGGAACAAACCCTGGGAAATCAAAAGCATTTTGAATATTGCCATATTCTTTTGCAATACCACGGATATTATTACCATAATCAAAAACAATAGAACCGCGTTTTTGGAATTCAAGCATTGTTTGAACGTGAATTGCAATTGATTTATATGCTTCTTCCAAATACTTTTGTGGATTTGATTTTCTTAATTCATCAGCTTCTTGTTTGGAATATCCCGCAGGGTAGTAACCGTTGAGCGGGTCGTGAGCTGCTGTCTGGTCAGTTACAACATCAGGAATAATTCCACGACGTAATATTTCGGGAAGAATTTCAGCAGTATTGCCAATTAATCCAATTGAAATAGCTTTTTTTTCTTTTTTATATTGTTCAACAAGTTCAAGTGCTTTATCCAGATTGTCTACCTTTATGTCGCAATAACCATCGTGAATTCTTTTATCTATGCGAGCTTCATCAATTTCAACTGTTATCGAAACTGCACCCGCAAAAGTAGCGGCAAGAGGTTGAGCTCCACCCATACCTCCCATACCACCGGTAAGCAAGAAACGACCGGCTAAATCACCACCAAAATGTTGACGGGCACATTCTGCAAATGTTTCGTAAGTGCCTTGCAAAATACCCTGGGTGCCAATGTATATCCAGCTTCCAGCAGTCATTTGTCCGTACATTATCAAACCAAGCTCGTCAAGCTTGCGAAATTCGTCCCAATTAGCCCATTTGGGGACAAGATTAGAATTTGCTATAATTACTTTTGGAGCAGATGTGTAAGTTTTAGCTATACCGACGGGTTTTCCTGATTGAACAAGCAAAGTTTCATCTTCATTTAAGTTTTTCAGACAATCAACTATTGCATCGAAGCATTCCCAATTGCGGGCAGCTTTGCCGTAGCCACCGTAAACAATCAGTTCAGATGGTTTTTCAGCATTTTCCGGGTCTAAATTATGATGTATCATTCTATATGCGGCTTCAATTTGCCAGTTCTTACAAGTTAACTCTGTACCTTTGGGGACTTTTACGGTTCTCATAACACTCCTTTAATTATTTTGCGTTTGATTATTAATTTTTATTATTTTATCAATTTCTTCATCATTAAGTTTATAATTTTCAAATAAATTACGTAAGAAATCGAATGGATAAATTCCTGTGTCGTGTCCATCTTCCCAAATAGGATTAATGGCATAATTGCCAACGACATTTATTTTCTTAATATTGAATTTCCCTGGTTTGAAAGTATTCAAATTAATAAATCCACTTTGACTTTTGCCCTTATTCTCCTGACAATCTGCACAAGGACAATTATTGCGCAAGATTTCGAGTTTAATAACTGACCTAAAGCCGTCATTCCAATGAGTTTCAATAAGATTCTTATCTGGAAATGCTATCTTTTTTATAAAAAATGCCATATCAAAAAAAAATTACACTGAAACAATTTTCAAAAATAACAAAAAAATTTGAATAGAAAAGAGGAAGAAAAGGATTTATAGTATTTCAATTCACAATTCATATATAAATTGAATTTGAATAAAAAATTAAAGGCGAGTTGGAAAACCCGCCTTATTTTTCATTCAAAATAATATCGCAAATTATTACTTCTTTACTTTTTTATCTTTCTTTTTATCAGATTTCTTTTCTTCCTTTTTTGCTTTTTTCTCAGCTTTTTTAGCTAATTCTTCACGAATTGCAGCACGAGCAGCTGCTAAACGAGCGATAGGCACTCTGAACGGTGAACAAGAAACATAATTTAACCCAATTTCGTGACAGAATTCTACAGATGCAGGATCACCACCGTGTTCGCCACAAATACCAAGTTTAATATTTGGTCGAGTTAAGCGACCTTCTGAAACTGCGTGTTTCATCAAGAAGCCAACACCTTCACGGTCGATTGAAACGAATGGATCAACTGCATAAATTTCACGATTTACATATTCAGGTAAAAATCTGCCCGAATCATCACGGCTCAAACCAAGTGTAGTTTGTGTTAAGTCGTTTGTTCCAAATGAGAAGAATTCAGCAACTTCGGCAATTTGTTTTGCAGTAATAGCACCTCTTGGCACTTCAATCATTGTTCCAACTAAATATTCGAACTTAACGCCTGTTTCCTCCATAACTTTATTAGCAACGCTGCGAACGATTTCTTCCTGGTGTTTCAATTCCTTAACATTTCCAACGAGTGGTATCATCACTTCTGGAAGAACTTTCTTACCGCGTTTCATTACATTAACAGTTGCTTCAAAAATAGCGCGTGCTTGCATTTCAGTGATTTCAGGATAGATAAGACCAAGGCGGCAGCCACGGAAACCAAGCATTGGATTGAACTCGTGGAGTGCTTCAACTCTTTCTTTTACTTTCTTGTAATCAATTCCCATTTCTTTGGCAACTTGTTTCTGCCCGGCTTCGTCGTGTGGCAAGAATTCGTGCAGTGGTGGGTCAATTGTACGAATAGTAACAGGACGACCGTCCATTGCTTCAAATATTCCTTCAAAATCTGCTCTCTGGAATGGAAGCAATTTCGCCAAAGCTTTTCTACGGTCTTCTACATTATCAGCTAAAATCATTTCTCTCATTGGACCAATTTTACCTTCACCGAAGAACATATGTTCGGTACGGCACAAACCAATACCTTCTGCACCAAAAGCAACTGCATTAGCAGCCTGGTCAGGTTGGTCTGCGTTTGTGCGAACATTCAAACGGCGGTATTCATCAGCCCAGTTCATAATTTGCTCGTAAATTTTGTAGGTTGGTGCATCTTCGGGCTTCAAAGTCTTTTGCAATAATACTTCGATTACTTCACTTGGTTTAGTTTCGACTTTACCAGCAATTACTTCACCAGTTGAACCGTCGATTGAGATCCAGTCACCTTCTTTGAGAACAACGTCGGAACCTTCTACTTTCAATGTACGTGCTTTATAATCTATTATTAAGCTTTCACAGCCAGCAACACACACTTTGCCCATTTGTCTTGCAACAAGTGCAGCGTGGGAAGTCATACCACCGCGAGCAGTGAGAATACCTTCTGCGGCATTCATTCCAGCAATATCTTCGGGCGAAGTTTCAATACGGACTAAAATTACTTTTTCGCCTTTCTTAGCTTCTGCAACAGCATCTTCTGCATTAAATACAATTTTACCTGTCGCAGCACCAGGTCCGGCATTAAGACCTTTTGCTAACAAGCGATTTTCTTGGAGTGCTTTTTTCTTTTCGTTAAGATCAAATACAGGTCTAAGCAATTGGTTAAGCTGATCGGGCTCTATTCTCATTAATGCTTCTTTTGGCTTGATGAGTTTTTCATTCACCATATCAACAGCGATTTTCATAGCAGCCATAGCTGTGCGTTTTCCAACGCGACATTGCAACATATAGAGCTTTTTATTTTGAATTGTGAACTCTATATCGAGCATATCGCGGTAGTGCTTTTCTAAAATTTTGCGAATTTTTTCAAGTTGATTATATGAAGCGGGGTCAATTTCTTTTAAAAGTTCAATTTTGTGTGGTGTACGAATACCTGCAACGACATCTTCACCCTGAGCGTTCATTAAAAATTCACCGTAGAAGTAATTTTCACCAGTAGCAGCATCACGAGTAAATGCAACGCCTGTTCCCGAATCTTCGCCCATATTTCCAAAGACCATTGCCTGGACATTTACAGCAGTTCCCCAGGATTCGGGAATATTATTGAGTTTGCGATAAACTATTGCTCTTGGATTCATCCAGGAATTGAATACTGCACCGATTGCACCCCAGAGCTGCTCTTTCGGGTCTTCGGGGAAGTCTTTGCCAGTGCGTTCCTTAATCGCTTGTTTAAATTCGTATACTAATTCTTTCAAATCTTCCGCTGTAAGTTCGACATCAAGTTTGACACCACGAGCGTGTTTTTTTCTTTCCAGAATTACTTCGAATGGATCTTCTTCATCTTTGCTTTCTGGTTTCATTTCAAGAACGACATCGCCGTACATTGCAACAAAACGGCGGTATGAATCATAAGCAAAACGAGGATTGCCTGAACGTTCTATTAAACCTTGCACAGTAACATCATTTAGACCTAAATTGAGGATTGTATCCATCATTCCGGGCATAGAAGCACGAGCACCCGAACGAACGGAAACTAACAATGGATTTTTCGGGTCTGCAAATTTTGCACCCATTTCTTTCTCTAATTTTTCAATTGCTTCTTCTACTTGCTTGTATAGTTCTTTAGGATAAGTTTTGTTATTCTGGTAGTAATAAGTACAAACTTCTGTTGTGATTGTAAATCCAGGTGGAACAGGCAAACCCATATTCACCATTTCAGCAAGATTTGCACCTTTACCACCAAGAAGTTCTTTCATATTTGCATCGCCTTCGGCTTTGCCACCACCAAAATAATAAACATATTTTGGAGTTTTGGTTTTTGATTTTTTTTCTTTCGACATTCTTATACCTCACATTTATAAAATGAAATAATGAAATTTCTAATGAATACAAAAATAACAAATCGAAAATAATATTTTTTTATTTTATTCAATTTTCAGATAATATTGGTTCAATTACAACTGACAGATTTAAATCATTCAAGTAATAATTATTGAAATGATATTTAATATATCCACCATTTAACCAGATTTGGACTAAATTGGAATAATTTGGGCTAAGTGGGTCGCCACTTACTCCACCTGGTAGCGAAAAATGGACAACATCATCACCCAAATCTGCAATAAAACGCACAGATGGAGCAATTACTGTTTCAAAATCACTGTATATCTTATATTCTGTATTATTTATTGTTGTGCTATTTCCACCAATTGGAAACGGTCCGACAGTAACAACTGAACCCACAAAATCAACTTCTGAAAGTTTGTGTTTGAGATTTATAGTATGTAGTTTTCCCCATTTCCAGTGTTTATAATTGTCGCTTTTGAATGTTTCCTTGGCTTTTTTTATTGCTTCTTTGAAACTTTTCACAATTTGGTAATCACGCCTTTCAACATTTGAAGTTCTTACATCATCGAAAAAAGCGTTATAATTGTCCGTTGATATTTCTATTAGTTTTCTGAGTGGAATTCCACTTAACAAAAGATATTTTTTAAAGTATCCCTCACCAAGGTCATCAAAAAAAGTATTATAAAGATAACGCTCAATGAATAGATTAAAAATTGTTGCCTCGTAGCTTTCTGTATTTAAAACAAAATCCCATTTTTTGAAATCATTGTAGATTCGTTTTTCATTGGAATCGAGCAAATTATTATATCTTTCAAGTACAGGAACAATATACATAAACATTTGTTTTGCATACATCGAATAATAATCGATTTGCATATATTGGGCATCTCTTACAGTATATTCATCGCTAATCAGCAATAATTCTTCAATTCTCTCAATTCGTGAAGGTGGTTCCCAGAATGAAGTAATATGATATGGAATTCCGTCAGCGGTTTTATTGTTGGCTGATGCAACAAATCTTTTTTGCGGGTTGTAAAGCTTGCCAAATACTCCACCTTTTGCAATACCCAACCAACCCGTTTTACTTTCAAAAGCATTGTTTGGGAAATTGGGGTTGCAATTTACGTCACGTATTGGTATAAATCCGCTTGGCGCAATTCCAATATTACCTTGCTTGTCTGCATAAGTAAAATTTAGAGCTGGTGCACTCCATAAATTCAAGGCTTCGGTGAATTCATCCCAATTTTTTGCTTTATTGATATTGTACATATTAATAAAATCATCGTTTGCAACGTTACCAATCCAGCGAAAAGTTAGAGAAAATTTATCTAAATATTTATTTTTTGTATTATTTTCTTGGTAAAAGATATGCGAATCCGAAATAATTTGTCCTCTTTCTGTGTATTTTTGGTAGTAAACATATTCTTCTTTCCCTCGAATATAAATTGTGTCTAAAACATAAGCGATTTCTTTCTTTAAAGTATCATTTGAATAATAATATTTCCCGGAATCATCTATTTTTTCAACAAAAAAATCGACATCGTCAAGCATTACGTTAGTAATTCCCCAAGCAACATTATCGTTTCGTCCTATTATCACCAGAGGAATTCCTGGTATTGAAAAGCCGGAAACATTCAGATTGTCAGATTGAATGTGCATTGGCAACCATCTTGCGGGCAAGCCTATTGGAAGATGTGGGTCATTTGCTAAAATAGCGGGTGAGTTATGATTAAAACTTTTATTTCTTGACCAGGAATTACTTCCAACGGACATACCATTCATTCCAAGGAAATCTCTTGTTTCATAGATGATTTGAAATATCGATTTTAAATCCTTGTAACTAAAAACATTAAACTTATTATTGAAAGAATGAGAAACTATTGTGCTGTCATTATGTAATGTGTCAATTGAATTTTCTGGAATAGAATAGTTGCGTGTTTTCACTGTTTCATCAAGCACAAAAGGACTATTGGAAGGATAGGAAGGAATAAGCCGTTTTGCTTTTTCGTAACCGAATGAATTTGCCATTTCGCCGAAAGCAATGTCGTAATAAAAACCAAGACTTAATTCAAATGCCATCATCTTGCTAATGATTATGCAATCATCCACAGTCCATTCTTCTGGTTCATACGAAAGAAGACCAAACTCAAAGCTAAGTCTGTTTTTATTTTCTTGAATATAGAAATTTATTCCATTAGAGAAAGAGGATAGTATTTGAAGTGATTTTTTGCTTAAAACATCTTTTGTTTCTCTAACAGTATTCTCTAAGTTGAGGGAACGAAGAAATAAATCATATTTTAGCGTCTTTTCGCCAAAAATTTCGGATAACTTGCCTTTCCCAGCGCGACGTGCTAAATCCATTTGCCATAGTCGCTCTTTTGCGTGAAAATAACCAACTGCAAAAAACAAATCGTTGTCGCTATGAGCTTTTATGTATGGAATGCCATAATTATTGGTAAAGATTTTTACTGTATCCATTAATTGAATAGTTTTGGTATATTGAAGTTTTTGATTAATAGAGATGTTTTTAAGATTAACTAAAAAACTAATAAATGAAAAAGCAAGAATTATGATGCAAAAAGAAATAATAATTATTTTGTAAATATTCCTCATAGCCATTTGTTTTGTTTATACCAATCTATTGTATTTTGCATTCCATCTTCAATTGACATAAGTTGCTTATAGCCAAAATCACGTTTTGCTTTTGCAGTCGAGCAAATCCAGTAATCTTGGATAAAATCAATCCCCTTTTCGTAGTTAAAAACAGGTGGTTTTTCTGAGAATTTGCCCAAAAACTCTGAGATACCGGCAACAGTAAGAACCACCCAATGTGGAAGTCTTAATTTTAAAACAAACTTTTTGCTCATCTTTTCAGCAATTAGATTTATCAGTTGCTTCCAGGTGTAAAATTCCTCGCTCGAAACAAAATATATTTCGTTTAATGTATTTTCGCTTTCTGCTGCTTCGATAATTCCACGCGATAGGTCCTCGGAATGAATTAAGCTAATGTATTTGTCGCGAAAACCGACCATTGCACCAAGCCCCATTTTGACAGTGCGAAATACGTCGTAAATTGCTGTGTCCCGTGGTCCATAAACAGCGGGGGCACGAACAATAGTAAATGGTATTTTACCCGTATAAGATAGAACAACGTCTTCTGCCGCTTTCTTACTTTTGCCATAGGAAGTAATTGGGTGGCAAGGGGTGGTTTCATCAACAGGTTCATTCAATGATTTCGCTGGTCCGGTAACAGTTTGACTACTAACAAAGAGAAATCTTTTTATGTTAGGTGCATATTGTTCTGTTACTTTGAGCAAATTTGCAGTTGCATCTCGATTGCCACGCAAGAATTCTTCATAATTACGGGCAAAAGTAAGCCCTGCCACGTGATAAATATAATCAACGCCATCGACAGCCTTTACTAAACTATCTTGATTATCTAAGCTTGCTTCAACAATTTCAAAGTCTTTGCCTTCCAACCAACGTAAGTTGCTTGATTTACGTGCTATACATCGAACTCGGTAACCTTTTTGAAGAAGCTTGTCTGCAACGTGACTTCCAATAAATCCAGTAGCACCCGTAACCAATACTCTCATTTGTTTTCTCGAATTATACTCAATATCTTTTGCAATTTATCAAAACATTTTGAATTTTTATTCATATATGAGATATAAATATTTGTATCTATTAATAAAAAAAGACAGGCTGCTGAACAACCTGTCTTGAAAATCAGGAATATTTATTTTAACTATTAAGAAGTGTTTCGAGCTCATCAAGATATTTCTTCATTTTCTCCAATGTTTTGTTTACAGGTTCTGGGGTTGTCATATCGACACCTGCACGTTTCAAAACGTCAATTCCATACAAAGAGCTACCCGAGGATAGAAATTCGAGATATTTATTAATAGCAGGTTTCCCTTGCTTTTTAATATTTTCAGCAAAAGCCTGTGCTGCTGCAAATCCAGTGGCATACTGGAATACATAGAAATTATATTTGGTAAGATGGTGTATTCTTGCCCAAGAAATGTATTCTTCTTCGTCGGTTACCATCGAGGGTCCCCAGTATTGCTGATATAAATCACCGAATAGTTTGGATAAATCATCGGCAGTCATTATCTCGCCTTTGAGAGCTCTTTCGTGAGTAATTTTCTCGAATTCTGCAAATTGAGTTTGTCTAAAAAATGTTTGTTGAATATTAAGCAAGAATTTTTCAATAAGAGCAGCTTTCTCTTCTTTCGTTTTAGCATTTTCTAAAAGATAATCAAGAAGAAGTGCTTCATTTGTAGTCGAAGCAACTTCAGCAACAAAAATCGAGTAATTTGCGTAATGATATGGTTGTTTGAGCTCTGTAAAATACGAATGCATATTGTGTCCCAATTCGTGGGCTAATGTAAATACATCATCTAATGTATTATTCCAGTTAAGTAAAATGTAAGGGTGGACACCGCAACCACAACCATTTGAATATGCTCCGCTGCGCTTACCTTTTGTTTCATAAACATCAATCCAGCGGTTATCGAAGCTCATTTTTAGAACTTTCTGATACTCTTCGCCTAATGGAGCGAGAGCTTTCAGGATAATTTCTTTTGCTTCATCAAAAGTGTATTCTTTTGTGAGCGATGGAAATAACGAAGCATAAGTATCGTAAGGATGAAGTTCGTCAATTTTCATAACTTTTTTCTTTATTTCACCCCAACGGTGCAAGAGCTTAATATTATCGTGTGTAGCTTTGATTAGATTTTCATAGACAGCAACAGGAACGTTATCATCGAATAAAGCTGCTTCAAGCGGTGAAGAAAAGTTTCTAATTTCAGCATTAATTTTTCTTGTTTTCAGACGACCATTGTATAATGAAGCAAAAGTACCAATCAATTGACGATATGGCTCATAATATGCTTTGTAAATGCGTTTGCGATAGTCTCTGTCGTTGGAATACAAAGCAGAGCGGAATCTTCCGTGCGAGATTTGAATATCGTTACCTTTTGAATCTTTTACAGAAGGAAAAGGCAATTCGGCATCGTTCAAAATTCCATAAGTTTCGTTTGGAATACTCATTATTGGAGAAAGTTTTGCCAAAAGCTCTTCTTCTTTTGCGGATAATGTATGCTTTTTCATTCTAAGCATATTATCGAGGGTTTGGGAATAAGTTTGCAAACCTTTTTCTTGTTTAATATATTGTCTGATAGTTTCTTCGTTAGCTTCCATAACTTCGGGCATTAGGAATGAAGAAGCAGCAGCAAAATTGCTATACAATTCCTGTGTTTTTTGAAACATTGTTTGATATTTGCCGTTTGTAATATCAAGGTCTCTTGCCATCGAACTATAAAAATATAGTTTCATCAGTCGTTTCTCTAACGAATAATAATCATTAAAAGCGTCCAATAAGTTTTTTGCAGACTTCGTAACTTTTCCTTTGTGCTTTGAAATAATTGAAATATCTTTCGACAAAGCCTGAAAATCACTTTCCCAATCTGCATCAGTTTTGTAGATATGAGTTAAATCCCATTTGTATTTATCAGGGATTTCTTCTCGTGAAGGTAATGATTGAGCTGACAACATATTAACACCTAAAATTAGTGTGATGATGCAAAAAATAATATACCTCATACTTTCTCCATTTTGTTGAAAAAATATAAGGTAAATTAATAAAAGTTGGTATTTTTATGAAATGAATTATGGCAACGGTAGCAACACCGTAAAGATAGAACCTTCGTTTATTTTGCTTTCTACTTGAATTGAACCATTGAATTTTTCAACCAGCTTTCTTGTTACAGTGAGCCCCAGTCCCAAACCCTCATAAATTCGTTTATGACCTTCGCTAATTTGCCTGAATGGTTCAAAAATGATATCGAATTTGCTTGAATCCATTCCAATGCCTGTATCTTGAATAGTAATAATAAGCATTTGTTTGCCATCCTCTTTTTTGATTATTCCACAATCGAGGAAAATTCTACCCTTATCAGTAAATTTTATCGCGTTATCGATTAAGTTCGATAAAATAAGATACAAGCAATTTTCATCGAATATTATTTTAGATGAATAGTTTTTAAGATTAATATCGAAGGTTATATTTTTCTCTTTAACAATTGGTTCAAAAGAGTTATAAATATTGTAAATCAATTCCATTAAATCAATACTTTTGAAGTTAATTTCCATTTGCCCGCTTTCAATTGCAGCAAGAGTGATAACCGAATTCAGGGAAGAGTTCAATCTTTGAGATGACTGATATATGTAATTTAAAATTTCTTTTTCGTCTTCATTTTTAGTGTTGTTTATTAAGATTTTGATAAAACCTAATATTCCAATCAATGGAGTGCGAAATTCGTGCCCAATTAAATCCAAGATAATAGATTTGAATTTTTGAGCTTCTTCGTTTTTCTGCTTTTCAAAGATTAAGTTTTTTTCAAGGAGGATTTTTTCTTCTAAATCGACACTGATGCCGTAAACACTTTTTACCTGCCCGTAATCATCCTTTACAACAATACCGCTTACACTGGCGTGCTTGGTAAATCCATTCTTTGTTTTATATTCTAAAATAATATCCTTAAAATCATCTACATATTTGAAACTTTTAAAAAGTTCAAGCAACTTATTGACAGAATTTTCTGAAAATTTTTGTTCTAATGAGAGATTTAGGTATTCACCAACAGAGTAACCAGTAAAATTTTCAATCGAGTTACTAATAAATGTTGTTTGGAAATTCTCGTCCAATATCCAAAAAATATCGGTGGAGTAATTAAAAATAAAATCTTTAAAGTCGTCGAAATTAATTGAGGCAAGTATTTGATTTTCAACCATTTTGTTCTCCTGATGTAAAATTTTCTATGTGCAGTGGAATGGTAAAATGAAAAGTAGTGCCAATATTTACAGTGCTTTCGACCCATATCCTCCCATTATGTCTCTCGACGAACTCACGACACAAAATCAACCCCAAACCTGTTCCGCTCTCTTGTTTTGTTCCTGTTGTAGAGATGCTGCTTTGTAAACTAAATAATTTATCAAGATTTTCTTTGGGAATTCCTACACCATTGTCGGATACGCTAATTCGGCAGAAATTATCATCTTCTTTTCGACAAACAATATTAATAGAGCCACCTTCATAAGTAAATTTAATTGCGTTAGTACACAGGTTTCTTATGATAGTATTCAACATATTAGCATCAGCGAAGACTTTATAGTCTTCATCCAAGTCGTAATTAATCGAGATGTTTTTATTATCAGCATTTATTTTAATCAAATTAATATTGCTGATGATAAATTGCCGTAGTTCATAAACTGCTGGCTGGTATTGAATAAGTCCACGCTCGCAGCGTGACCACATAAGCAAATTTTCAAGTAGCTCGTATAATTGCTTGGCGGAATTATTGACATCATCTAAAAATTCTTTCAGTTCTTCTTTTGATAGTTCGTGAAATGTTTGGGAAAGGAAAGTCGACACTCCCATAAATGCACTAACGGGATTTTTTAAATCGTGCGCAATTATAGAAAAGAATTTGTCTTTTGTAATATTGCTCTCTTTGAGTTCTAAATTTTGCTGATGAAGAATTTTTTGCTGCTCAATAATTGTTTCATTAGCACTGGAAATATTATCCACCATTTTGTTGAAGAAATTGGCAAGGTCCCCAATCTCATCTTCCGATTCAACTTTCACTTTGATGCGATAATCACCGCTTGCAAGCTTAATAGTTGCGTGTTTTAGTCTGACAATTGGATTTGTAATACTTCTTGAAATAAGTATTGACATCACCAAGCTGAATAATATTGAAATAATGAAAAATGGGACAATAAATGAATGATAACTTTCGGCTTCCTCTTTTGATTTCTCAACTTGAACGTTAATTATTTTTTTCATTTGATATTCAATTTCATTCATTTTGCTTTCATAATTTTTAATTTCTTTCGAAATTCTTACAAAATCATTAAAAGCGATTAAATAATTGTCAATTAAAGTTTTCATTTTTACTTTATCACTATCAGAAAGGTTTAGATATTTTAGGTCGTTCTTTATTTTATCAACAGTTGAATGCACTTTTGTAACATATTCATCGCGTTTTCTCATAATATAATCTTTTTCTCTTCGGCGAGCTTCCAGTGTAAGAGCAAGCAAGTAATAATTGTTAATAGATTTCAAAAAGCTTTCGATTTGATGAATTTTGCTTCGGAATTCTCCTTCTACTCCCGTATTTTTATCTAAACCAAATTCTTCAAGCAAAACAGTATATTTTTTGAAATACATACTGTATAGATTTTTTAAACTATCCAATGTAATTTTATGTTCATTTGCAGGTATTTTTTTCGAAACTTCATAATATTTATTTAAGTTATCTAAAACTACAGTTTTGTTATGCAAGAATAACGATTTGAAATTTGTGTCACGTCTTACCAAAAGTTCAAGCCTTTTGTTGCTGGATTCAATAATTAGCGATTCAAGAAGTAAATACCTATAATTGCGTTCATTTAGATAAAGAGCATACATCGAGAAAATAACGATAATCAACATTATTACTTCAATGAACCCACTAAGAAGAATCATCTTGCCAAAAAGAGACATTTTAATTTTCATAAATCACGTCAATAAAGCTTAACAATTTTCAAAAATAGTTGTTGAATGTTAATTTTTGATGAACAAATTGTTAGGTTTACAGGGCTAAATTGTTGCTGATTCACTAATTAATAATGTTCCTGCGTCAGCATCAAGGATTGCTTCGATTGAATATGGAAGCGTAAGTTGTTCGTTTGTATGCCCAAACATTAATCCATAAAAGGAAGGAATAGAAAGAGATGAAAAATATTTGTCCAGCACATCTCCAAGTTGTAAATCCCAGGTAGGTGGCGAGCTCTTCATTGTGCAGTCATTGCAAAAGCCGAACACTATGCCTTTTACTTGCTCAAATTTTCCAGCAAGTCGCAATTGATTTAGCATTCTATCAATTCTGAACGGTTCTTCTGCAACATCTTCCAGAAATAAAATCCTATCTTTTGTATCTATTTCAAATGGAGTGCCCATCAAAGAAGAAATGATTGATAAATTCCCACCTGTTAATTTGCCTTTCGCTATACCACTTTTAATAGTTCTAACAGGAAATTGCTGACGGATACCGATTTTTTGAACTGGATTTTGTAAAACTCCAATTGTTGAATTATTAAAGATTGTTTTCTCGAAGGAAGATGCGGTAAAATCACTAAATGAAGAGAGTAAAACAGGCGAATGAAATGTAACTAATCGAGAATATTTTTGTATTGCAAGGTGAATAGCTGTAATATCGCTATATCCTGCAAATACTTTTGGGTTGTTTCTGATGAGTTCGTAATCAAGTAAATCTAATATTTCAGCAGAACCATATCCCCCACGAATACAAAAAATACCATTAATACATTTATCTTCAAAAAAACTATTAAGTTCGTTTGCTCTCTCTTTTCTTGCTTTTGTTCTATATCCCGAACCATCGAATAACAATTTGCTAAAAATTGCTTGCAATTTATAGTGATTGCATATTTCTTTTGCTTTACGAATATCTTCAGGGTCGGAAACATTTGTAGCAGGCACAACAACAGCCACTTTGTCACCAGGTTTAAGACACTTTGGCTTTATCAAAGGTGAGTCTGAAAGTCTTTGTAGAGCAGTATTATAATCGTTCTGAACTAACGCAAATACTCCAAAAGTACTAATTGATTTAACGAACTGACGACGTTCCATATTTTAATCTTTGTAGCTTTTATCGAGTTTTTTTGCCCATTCGAACATAGTTTTTGCGGATTCGTAGTGACCAATTCTTTCGAAGCACTTACCAGCGCCAAGGCAGGCACGAGCATTTTCTGGATTTAATTTCAATGCCGCTGAGAAATATTGATGCGCACCTTCTAAATCGTCTTCTTCAAGTGAGATTTCCCCGCAAAAAGTTAAAATGTCATCAAGTTTTTCTCCAAGCGTGCAGTTAAATTTTTCTTCAGTCCACCTATCAAAAATTTGTGTCAGCAGTTCAAATGCTTCGTCATTTCTATTTTTTGCTTTTAATATTTTAGCAAATAGATAGTCTGTATCTAAATTTGGACGATAGTATTGTTTGATGGTATTTATTATTCTCTCAGATTCATCGAAATTTCCATTTAACAAATGGTATTGTGCCATACGATTAAGAATATGAGTTTTGCTAAAATCATCAAGCAGAGGAGTTTCTTCAATTAATGAAGAGAAAAGCCCAATAGCATTCTCGTAATTACCCGAAATAAATTCATTCTCAGCAAAACCAAGAATGATGTAGTCATCGGCAAAAACTGGCAATTTTTTCTCTGCAATTTGCGCTAAATTAGTTCCCTGCAAGTAATCAATTCTGGAAAGAAGTTTAATGGTGGAATTCCGCCAGGTCCAGAATTTTCTTGCTTTCGAAGAAGCAATCAATCCCGCAGAATATACTTCTGTTGGATTAGCAAAAATATATTTAAGAGTTGCAGCAAGATAGTCGCGGTCGGGTTCGAGTAAATATGCTTCATTTGTAAATAGTTTACCATCAAGTGTTTTACCAATATTAATTTTTTCAGCAGGTAAATACCAGGCGCATTTTTCATCTGTAAAGTCATCGGTTGCACCTCCACGGGTAACTACTACGGGCAAACCACACGCCATAGCTTCAAGAGTTGGCAAGGAAAATCCTTCACCCCGATAAGGACTAACAAATACATCACAAGCACGGTAGAGAGATGCAATTTCTTCCTCACTCATTGAATCATCAATGTAGATGATTTCCGGTGCATTTGGATTTTGTTTCGCTCTCAATATCATATCTTTTGCAGTTTGACCACGATAGAAACTATCGCCTCCCATATCTTTCACTACCAAACACACATCATCATTAGCAGTGAAGGTCTGCATATATGCAGATAACAAAATATCAAAGCCTTTTCGATAAATTGTGCCACCAAGATAAAGAAATTTCAATCGTTTGTTGGTATTAAGTGGATATTTTTCTCCAAAAGGTTTGAATAAAACGGGGTCGATACCATTAGGAATAACCTGGACTTTATCAAAATCAATACCTGAATTGATAAAACTTTGACGTGAGAAATTAGAAGGTGTCCATATTTCGACAGCTTGTTTAAAAATTTCGACAAAATCAACAAGATGAACATTATATTCCCAGGGTTGCATTATAATCCATTTTGCACCTTTGGGTGGTTCTGCTTTGGGTGGCCATTGATGACGAATCCAGACGTATGGTAGCCGAGCAACATCATCAGGAACATCTTGTTTGTATCGAATGTCGTTTTCTTTCAACTTTTTATATTTTGGGAATAAGTCAGGCGAAAAAGCATCAGGTTCATAAGGAACAATGGTAAGATTTGCAGCTTCGGTTTCAATGATATTCAAGCAATGCTCACGATTAATTAAAGCAAGAGAATGATATACAAATTGTGAACCTTCCCAAACAATGTTTAATTGTGGTTTATTCGTTTCAATTTCCTTTTCATTAGCAATTATTTCATTTTGGGTATCATTTTCAGACGTAGTTAAATCATCAGATAAACTCAATAAATCATCAATATCAAAGAAATCTTCGTTTTGGGTGCTTCCTTGCTGTTCCTCCTGAGCAATTACTTCTGGAAGTGGTGTACTTTCAAACAATTCCTGGTCGATTTTCTTCTTAATTGCACGAACAGTCATATTTAAATTAATAAATCCTCTGTCCTGTGGTGTGTCTTCTTCGTAAAATTCCGTAACAATTAATCCAGCTTTATGTAACTTATCTTTTATCGATTGTTCGTCGAAAGCAACGCAATGATAATCACCCGGATTAGTTTGTCCGCCGAAAATCATATAGGAAGCAACATCAGCATTCCAAATACCATTGACATAAGCATTTACTTGCAACCTTAAAGAAGGACAACGAATAATCAGCTCGCCGCCCGGCTTCAGAACCCTTGCCCATTCATTGAGAATGCTTTGAGTTTCTCTGTGCGAAAAATGTTCTAAAATATCACTTGCTAATATTAAATCGGCTGAATTATCCGGTAAGTCAAGTTTGCGGACATCTCCGTAGACAACACGTGGGTCGTCGCTGAACAAATCTATATTTATGAAACCATCTCTAATATCTTTACCACAACCCAAATTCAAAAACACTCTTTCGGGCAATGGATTTGGCATTACGCCAGTTGCTTTTTTATTTGAAAAACCATAAGGTAAATCATTTTCAAATTGTAGCCTATTTAAAGCATTGTTCATTTCAACCTCAAATACTTATTAATTATCAACATAATCAATAATTATGCCGAAAGTTTTAGTAAAATAATACTTTTATGTTTTTTTTACAAACTTTATAGTAGTATTTAATAAAAAACTGTTAATTTTGTTTCTATAAATAAATGATAATGTGCTATCATTCGTTTTAAATAAGTTGTTTATTATTGGAATTAAAGAAAATGCTTGGCAAATTAAAAAAAATATTTGGAAGCAAAAGCGACAAAGACATTAAAGAAATAATGCCAATTGTCAAAGAAATCAATCGGTATTATGAAGAATTTCATAGTTTAACTGACGAACAAATTAAAGCAAAAACACTTGAATTTAAAGAAATTATTAATTCTGCAATATCTGATTTAGAAAATCAAAAGCACGAACTCGAAAATCAGTTGAAATCTGCCGAATTAACTGCCGATGACGTAATTGAAATTAATGACAGGATAAAAAAGCTTGATAGAGAAATTTTTGAAAGAATCGAAGAAAAATTAGATGAATTACTTCCGCAAGCTTATGCAGTAGTTAAACAAGCTTGCAAACGACTTGCTGACCAAAGATACGCATATACCTATGCTGGGCAGCACTATATCTGGGATATGGTGCCTTATGATGTTCAGTTAATCGGTGGGATTGTATTGCATCAGGGCAAAATCGCTGAAATGGCAACGGGCGAGGGGAAAACTCTTGTTGCTATTATGCCACTTTATCTTAATGCACTTGCGGGGAAAGGGGCTCATCTTGTTACAGTAAATGATTATCTCGCCAAACGCGATTGCGAATGGATGAGACCTGTTTATGAATTTTTGGGACTTACAGTAGATGCAATTCAATCAAATATGGAGCCTTCCGAAAGAAAACGAATTTACAATTGTGATATTACTTATGGCACTAATAATGAGTTTGGGTTCGATTATTTGCGCGATAATATGGTGGTCGATCCCGAACACATTGTTCAGAGACCACATTGGTATGCAATTGTGGACGAGGTCGATTCTGTATTGATAGACGAAGCGAGAACACCACTGATTATTTCCGGACCAGTTCCATCTGCTGACCAAAAATTCGAGGAAATGAACCCAAGAGTGAAGCGACTTGTCGAAGCGCAGAATAAATTAGTAAACGAGATTGTTGCAGAAGCAGAACGACTGCTCGCAACAGGCAAAAAAGAAGATAGAGATGCCGCAGGTGTATTGTTATTCCGAGCACACAGAGGGCTACCGAAGCATAAGAAATTATTAAAATTGATGCAAGATGCAGAAAATTTAAAATTACGTCAGGAAACTGAGCTCTTCTTCCTTCGTGATAAAGGTGCTCGAATGCCTGAGATTGACGAAGAACTTTACTACACTATTGATGAAAAAAATCACCAAATCGATATTACTGAAAAAGGGCGTCAGCTTCTATGCCAGAGTCAAGAAGATCCTGATATGTTTGTAATCCCCGATATTGCAGCGGAACTGAGTGCAATTGAAGGAGATGATACGTTGTCGCCAGAAGAAAAGCAACAAAAAATTGACCAAACATACTATCTTTTTGCTGAAAGAAGCGATAGAATTCACACAATTTCTCAACTTCTCAGAGCTTACTCTCTATATGAAAAAGACGTTGAGTATGTAGTTCAGGACGGCAAGGTGTTGATTGTAGATGAGTTTACCGGTAGAATTTTAGAAGGACGCCGTTATTCAGATGGGCTTCATCAAGCAATTGAAGCAAAGGAAAGAGTAAAAGTTGAAAGGGACACTCAAACTCTTGCAACAATCACACTACAAAACTATTTCCGTCTTTATAAAAAATTAGCGGGAATGACTGGAACAGCTGAAACCGAAGCCGCTGAATTTGAAAAAATATATAATCTCGAAGTTGTTGTTATTCCAACAAATAAGCCAGTAATCAGAATTGACCACGATGATTTAGTATATAGAACAAAACGCGAAAAATATAATGCAATATTAGAAGAAACAAAGAAAATTCTTCAAGAAGGTCGCGCTGTTCTTGTTGGGACAACTTCGGTTGAAGTATCAGAAATTCTTTCCAAAATGTTTACCCGGCAAGGAATTAAACATAATGTGTTGAATGCAAAACACCACGCGCGAGAAGCTGAAATCGTGGCTTTAGCAGGGAGAAAAGGTGCAGTTACAATTGCAACGAATATGGCAGGACGCGGAACCGATATTAAGCTTGACCACGATGTAAAGAAAAATGGCGGTTTAGCAATTATCGGTTCGGAGCGACACGATGCTCGACGTATCGACAGGCAGCTTCGAGGACGTGCAGGACGTCAGGGTGATCCCGGAAGCTCGCAATTCTTTATTTCTCTCGAAGATAATTTGATGAGATTATTCCAGAGCGATAGAATTGCAAGCGTGATGTCGAAAATTAAAATACCCGAAGGCGAGCCAATTCAGCACCCAATGATTACCAAGGCAGTGGAAAATGCTCAGAAAAAGGTTGAAGAGAACAATTTTGCCATTAGAAAACGTTTAATTGAATATGACGATGTAATGAATCATCAAAGAGAGGTAATTTATTCAAGGAGACGTGCTGCACTCAGAGGTGATAGACTAAAAGGCGAAATATTCGAGTATGTTGAAGACTACCTTATCGATTTGTATGAAACTCATCATCCGAATAAAGATGTAAAAGGACTGCGTAATTCTTTGCGCACAACTCTTCTTTGCGATATTCCGATGAGCGAAGAAGAATTTGAAAAAATGAAACTTGATGAGTTTGTTCGACGTGCAAAATCTATTGCTCAGGAATTTTATAGCAAAAAGGAAGAAATGCTTGGCAGTGAATTTATGGCACGATTAGAACAAGTTGCTATATTGCAAACAATTGACGAAAAATGGCGAGACCATTTGAGAAGTATGGATGATTTGAAAGAAGGTATTCATTTGCGTTCTTATGGTCAGAAAGACCCATTGCTTGAATATAAGCACGAAGCACACGATATGTTTCTGGAATTAGTAAAGGATATCAATAAATCATTTATTCAATTTGCATTCAGATACTTTCCTCAAATTGTTCGTTCAGGCGAGGAAGATAGACGCAAACCCGCTCCAACATTTAGAAATACTACATATTCACAGAGAAATATGCAATATGAGCATTCGTCAACTGTTCCTTCATTTATTATGGGTGCTCCACAAGCACAACAAGCACCGGAAGCATCTACAACAAAAACAATTAGAAATACACAGGTGAAAGTAGGTAGAAACGACCCCTGCCCGTGCGGTAGCGGCAAAAAATATAAAAAATGTCACGGTGCAAGTGAATTTGCTGAAAAGTAGCATTCTGGAAATTTAAAGGTAATTTAATATATGCTTGTTTATGCAAAAAGGAGCGTAAGTTAATAGAATTCAATAAAATTTATTAAAGTATTCTTTTAGTATTTTAATAAATCTTCATTAAGATTATTCTTCACTTTTTTCAACTACCTTGCGATAAATTAAGAAAAACCTTCGGAAGGCTTCATCCCTTCCGAAGGTTATATTTAAGTGCTTTCGAAATATAGAGTTTTAAATTTTATGAAGAAAGATTTATTTTTCAGGGAAAAGCTTTACAAGCTGTTCTGGTGATGGCTTTGGAGTTAATAAGCTTACAATAAATAGGGTACCTACAGAAATAATTATTGATGGATAGATACTTGGAATGCCCCAGGGATCGCCATCATACATAACTGATGGCAGTATAGCAGGAATAATAATATCAAGAATAATCACTGAAAGAGTTCCAGAAATGATACTTGCAACCCCACCAGCTTTTGTTGCGCGTTTCCAGCTTAGAGCAGCGATTAGTGAAGGTGTGATTGCAACACCATACACTGTATAAGCAAAATATGCATATTTTAGAACAGATAAATTCATTTTAAAATATGTCGGTATAAAAATCATTAAAAATGCTATAAATCCCAAAACAACAATGAAAATCTTTTGTAAAGCAACGATTTTTTTATCCTCAGCATTGGGATTGATAAATCTTTGATATATGTCGCGAATGATGTTAGTTGATGGGCTTAATAAATAATTCATTCCCGTTGAAATAACAACTACTACTGCTGCGGCAAGCAACAACAAACCAACCGGAGCCGGTGTTAAGAATTTTGCTGCTTGAAGAACAATCGAAGCGGGGTCGAAATCACCTTTCCCCCAAAAATATGATGAAGCATAAATGGCAATTACAACTACAACTGTTTCGACAACTATTGTCCCAACAATCCATAATGATACTGCTTTTTTTGCATCAGCAGGAGTTTTTGCACTGTAAAATTTCTGATACATACTTTGAACACCAAGAAGCAAAAACATCGTTGCCAAAAAGTATGAAAAACCTTTTAAAGCCGGGAAGCGACCAAATTCAGATGAAAATACTTCAAAATGTGAGTGAGGTAATACTTCCGCCGGGGCAGACAACCCACCAGATGCAGCAACAACGAATGGGACGCTAACAATACAAGCTAAGACTATTATTATTCCATTTGGTAAGTCGGTATGAGCAACTGCAATCATACCACCTAATGCAGTAAATAATATTACAAAGCCTGCTGCAATCGCTTGTCCCGCTTCTACTGATACTGCACCATCAGTAATAACGTTTAGAATATAACCACCCGCACGGAACTGATATGAAACAATTGTTGTAAAAGCAATAATCAAGGCAATTGCACCAAAAAGGCGGGCAAACTTGCCATATCTCTCTTCTAAAATATCACCAATTGTGTATTGCCCGAAAGTTCTTATCTTTGCAGCTAAAAAATAAATTATTGCAATACCAGCCCAAGCACCAGCTGGCATCCAAAGCGAACTCCAACCCGCACGATATGCAAATTCTGCTCCTGCAATGAAGGTGCCCGAACCAATCCAGGTGCACACCAGTGTGAAAACCATCTTTGTTACACCCAAGCTGCGCCCGGCAACCATCATATCATCTTTGCTTTTAACTTTTTTAGATTGTGAAAAGTTATAAATTGTTAAAGCAACTAAATACAACAAAATTATTACAACATACCAATTCATAAAAACTCCTTAAAAATTTATCAATTGTTTACTGCAACTCTAATCCAAAAATGTTGTGGGAATTCAAATAGTAATTCGTCCCTATTTTTATCAGTTTGAATAAAATTTGCCTTGTCTGGAAACAATTTATTATCATTTATTATTTTTTTAAGCTTTTCAAAAAGGAAATTATCAAGCAATATATCAATTGAGCTTGCTATCTGATAATTCTGTTTTATCATATTTATCTCATTATGATTAGAATTTAGAAACTCATCATAATTTTCAGATGCTTTCAACAAGTAATAGAAATATAATTTATCATTTTTTCTTTTCATAATTGGAGTTTTTGTTATACTTGACAAAATAGGGACACTTAAATTGGACAGGAAAACAGTATCATTATTGATAATGTTGTAAAAACTGAAATCAAGTGTTTCGTCGTATTTGCAAGCTGCTAAAAGTTCTTTTACATCTATTTCAGAAGAAAAATTGAACGAATTAATTTTAATTCTTTTTACACTTTTTTGCAAGTTATTGCTCTTAACTAATAGTTCACTGTATAATGATATATTCTCTGTTTCAAATTCTAAATACAATTTTGAAAAATCAGTCTCAATCGTGGTATTTCGTAAAGTAATTTTCTCTTTTATGTCTATTTTGAAACAACCGTCACAAATATTATTATCTTGAATAATTCGAATATTATTTTCATTATATCCAATTTTGTTGCATAAATCATATAGTGTTTTTTGAAAATGTTCATAGGAAATAGATTTTGAAGTATAAATATTTAGAACATCATTTCGATACTTTGAATAAAGAAGAGCAATTTGAAATAAACAATTAATGGGTGAATATTTTGAAAAATCAAACTCAATTTCATTATCAACACAGTTAATATTATCATCGTATTTAAAGTATTCATCGGAAAAAGCCAGAGGTAAAGATAAATCAAGGGTAATATAAGATACAATTCTTTTAGTTTTTATTTCCAGCGGACTATATTTAACAAGCAATGCAGGATTTTTATTATCAATATTGCTATTAATTCGGGGTCTTAGCAAATATAAATCTAAGCCTCCGAAGCCAAAAGGTCTATTTGATGCAAAAATAGCAAACCCATTTTCAAGCAAAATGAAATCACTTTCATCATATTCGGTGTTTATTTCATTCAGAGGAACGGGCTTTTGCCAGGTGCCATTATAAAATTCGCTATAATAAATATCATAACCACCAATGCCATATAATCCATCTGAGGCAAAAAACAGAAGACTATCGTTATACAAAAAAGGAGTGATTTCATTACCGTCAGAGTTAATTTCTGATAGTTCTATTGGTTCGCTCCATAATCCATCGTTGTTTTTATATGAAATAAAGAGGTCTAAATTTGCTTTGTTGTTACGATTAGACGAAAAAATAAGTGTACGTCCATCTCTCGATAAAGTAGGATGAGAGACAAAGCAATCGCATTTTAGTTGTTCGATCAAAGTTGGTTCTGAGTAGTTGTTGCGATATATTTCAGAAATAGCAAGGTTCAGTATGGGAAATTTTGAAGTTTGGCGAAATTTCGACAAATAAATAGTTCCATCATCACCAAAAAAGAAGTAAGAACGATTTTCTTTTGGATTGTTGAGTTTGCTTTTGTGTAGAAGAGGTTTCCCAAAAGCAAAGCTATCGTTTGTTTGCACCCAATAAAGTTGTGAAACTCCGCTTATAGTTGAATTATAGAACAAGGTAGAGGAACGTTTATCGTAAAAAGGTGCAAATTCATCTTTACTTGTATTAATTGTAGAGATATTTTCAGGTTTTTCCCAATTAAATAATTGAGAGTAGGATTTTTGATAAAAAAGAATTGTTAGCAGAATAAATATATACCTAATTAGCTTCATATTTGTAAGATAATATAAAAAAATTATTTCTGCAAAATTTGAGTTTGTCTAATTAAATACAAATCAGTCAGAACAATAGAAACACAAGCATCAATAATTGGCGGAACACGAAGCACATAGCAACTATCGTGGCGTCCCGCAGTTTGTATTTCATCTATCGCGTTATTTTCAAAATTATAAGTTTGCAATTTTTTCCTAATGCTAACAGGTGGATGAAATGCAGTGCGAAACACAATACTGTTGCCATTTGTAATACCGCCAATTATTCCTCCACAGTTATTCGTTTTAGTAGTTCCATCAGAATTAATTATTGAATCAGCATATTCAGAACCCAACATTCTTGCTGAATTAAATCCTAAACCGAACTCAATTGCTTTCGCTCCGGGAATAGAAAATATAATATGGCTTATCAATGACTCGACACTATCAAAAAAAGGTTCGCCTAATCCAACAGGAACACAAGAGACAATTGTTTCAAGAACCCCTCCCAATGAATCCCCTTCTTCAACTACTTTATTTAACAGATGCTGATATTCTTTCTGACCACCAATCTCAATTATTGATGTTTTAACATTGCAAGGGAACACCTTCCTCGCTACTACACCAGCAGCAACAAGGGCAACGGTGAGCCGACCCGAGAAATGACCGCTTCCTCGGTAATCAGCAAATCCAAAGTATTTATGCAAAGAGACGAAATCAATATGTCCTGGTCTTGGTTTATTTTGTTGTTCGACTGAATAATTTGTTGAATCTACATTATTATTTTCAAAAATAATATTTAAAGGTGTTCCAGTAGTTTTATCGTTGAAAACACCTGATGTAATAATTGGTAAATCGTCTTCTGTTCTTGGAGTTGTAGCAAACGAGGCACTTTTTCTTCGATTTAGCTCATAAATGAAGTCATCTTGCGTAAGGTGTAAACCGGCAGGCACTCCATCGATTGCAATTCCAACAAAAGAACCGTGACTTTCACCATAAATTGATACTTTGAATATGCGACCAAATGTATTCATTATACGGATTAAATGTTGAAAAAATTTAACAAACATAGTAACATTTTTTTTGATAATCAAAATTAAATTCAGATTTTTGTATATTCGAAAACTCACTATTGAGGTGTGAAATGAAAATCAATGAAGTGCTGTCGAAGGGTTGTATTCAAGTGGGTCTTGATGCAAAAGACAAGCAAGACTTGCTCGAAAAAATCACTGATTTAGCAATGAATTCAGGAAAAATTACAAATAGAGCTGCTGTTCTGAAAAGCATAATGGAACGTGAAAAAATAATGTCGACGGGAATTGGCAAAAACATTTGCCTGCCACACGCCAAAACTGAATATATCGATGGACCAGTCGCTGCAATGGCAACTCTGAAAACCCCTGTTGATTTTCATTCTCTCGATGGCGAACCCGTCAATATTTGCTTTTTACTTTTAGGAAAAGAAAACAACATTGGTATGCATTTAAGATTACTTAGCAAAATTTCGAGATTTCTCAATAACGATGAATTCAGAGAAAAGATACTGAATAGCAAAACACCTGACGAAATAATTAATCTTTTCGAAAGCGTTGACGAATAATGAGTTCTGATAATATCCATTCATTAAAGGAAATTATAAATCAATTAATTGAACTAAAAGATTGGGGCGAAGGTATTGCGTTTGCTAAAATTAAGGAAGAATGGATAGAAATCGTTGGGGAAAACTTCGCTGAACATATTGAACCACAGAAGCTTAAAGATGGCGTCCTTCATTTGAAAGCTGATTCGTCCACTTGGCGGACGGAAATGCTCATTAGAAAACAACTTCTGATAGATAAGCTCAATTCTTTTTGCGGAAAAAACATTATTAAATCTATTAAAATTCGCTGATTTTTCGTATTTTTGTAAATAAATTATTGTGAATTAGAGGAAATATGAACAATTTCCAAGAAACCGAATTAGAAAACAAGAATTCAAACGCTCAATATACTGAAGAAAGCATTAGAGTATTAGAAGGCTTAGAAGCTGTTCGGCAACGTCCTGCAATGTATATAGGTGATATTAGCGAAAGAGGCTTGCACCATCTCATTAATGAAGTTGTCGACAATTCTATAGACGAAGCACTGGCTGGTTTTTGTAAGAATATCATTGTTACTCTTCATTCAGATGGTGCTTGTTCAGTAGAAGACGATGGGAGAGGTATTCCTACTGGAATTCACCCTGAAAAAAACATTTCCACATTAGAACTTGTAATGTGCACTTTGCATGCAGGCGGGAAGTTCGATAATAATACGTATAAAGTATCTGGTGGCTTGCACGGTGTTGGTGTATCTTGTGTCAATGCTTTATCAACAAAATTGATTGCAACAGTTAAAAGAGAAGGTAAGATTTTTCAACAAATTTATGAAAAAGGGATTCCTGCTACAAATATCGAAATTATTGGTGAGACTAATTCAACAGGCACAACGATAAAATTTTATCCGGACCCATCTATTTTTCAAACCGTTACATTTAAATTTGAGCGCGTAGCTGATAGACTTCGTGAACTTGCATTTCTTAATCCCGAAGTCAAAATCATAATAGTTGACGAAAGAGAAGATATTAGAGAAGAATATCAATACAAAGGCGGTTTGAAAGATTTTGTTAGTTATATTGATAGCACAAACACACCAATAATAAAGCAAGTATACATTTATGGAAAAAACGACAATCCAAATGTCGAAGTAGAAATTTGTTTCCAATATAACGCCTCATATAGCGAAACTCTATTGAGTTACGTAAACAATATTCATACGATAGAAGGTGGAACACACGTTAGCGGTTTTCGTTCTGCACTTACCCGAACACTTAATGAGTATGCAAAAAACAACAAACAGAACAAATTTGAGCTTACTGGTGAAGATTTTCGGGAAGGTTTGACTGCTATTGTATCTGTAAAAGTATCGAACCCAATGTTCGAAGGGCAAACCAAAACAAAATTAGGGAACGCAGAAGTAGAAGGTATCGTGAGATCAATTGTCAATGAAAAATTAGGAGAATATTTAGATTCTCATCCTTCCGAAGCAAAAAAAATAATCGAGAAAGCAAATTCGGCTGCTGAGGCACGCATAGCAGCACGAAAATCACGCGAACTTGTACGCAGAAAAAATTCGCTCGAAAATTCAACTCTTCCAGGAAAACTTGCTGATTGTTCGCTAAATTCGCCCGAAGATACTGAATTGTTTATTGTAGAGGGCGATTCTGCGGGTGGTTCTGCAAAACAAGGTAGAGACAGACGTTTCCAGGCAATTCTTCCATTGAAAGGTAAAATCCTCAATGTTATCAAAGCAACTCCCCATAAAATATTAGAAAATGACGAGATAAAAACAATTATAGCCGCAATTGGAGCTGGCTTTTCCCACAAACCTAACAGTGAAGAAAACGGTAGTTCAAATGGCAATGGTAATGGCAAAGAAAAAGATTTCGATGTAACAAAAGCTCGATATGGGAAAATTATTCTAATGGCTGATGCCGACGTAGATGGTTCACACATTAGAACTCTTTTGCTCACGTTCTTTTTCACATATATGCGAGATTTGATAAACAAAGGAATGCTTTATATTGCGCAGCCACCTCTTTATAAAATAAAGAAAGGAAAACTTGAATACTATGCTAATAATGAAGAAGAAAGAGATAGTATTATCCAAAGATTGATGAAGGATAGTCCGAACTCAAAAATTCAAACCAGCGAAGAACAAGAAGAAACAAACGAAGGGAATGAAGAGGTAAAATTAAAAGGTGGAATTGTTGTCTCACGTTTTAAAGGGCTTGGTGAAATGAACCCTGAGCAGTTGTGGGAAACAACTATGAACCCTGAGAAAAGAACTTTATTGCGAGTAAATATTGAAGATGCAGAAAAAGCAGCTCTTATTTTCCAAACACTTATGGGCGATAAAGTAGAACCCCGAAGAGAATTTATTGAAAGAAACGCTCAATACGTTAAAAATTTAGATATTTAATCAATTCTCAAATACACTTTTTATGAAAATGGGGCTTTCTAATTCAAGAGCCCCATTTTTTATTATATCTACTTACTAAAAAACAAAAAAGTTTATTCAATTTCTTCACCGAGCAAATCTATTCCACGTTTACCGCCAGCAATAGAAACAATCTCGTCATCATAATAATCAGAGATAAGAGCAACAGCTTTCAGTGATGTCTCAAACTCATTTTTATCCATATTCGTTCCTGCAATAGAATGCTGGAAAGTAATAGTATTATCGAACAACAGCCCAAAAGCACCAAAATGAATTTCAGCATTTTTATTAAGCAAAAACTTCATTAATTCAGGAGTGATATTGGCTCCTGTAACGACATTGGAGACTATTTCGACGCAAGTTTCATTTTCGGTAAATGGTCTAACAATAACCATAATCTGCGATGAGCCATAATTCACGGTAAAAGAGCCATCTCCGAATGAAATATAATCGGGGAAAATATCTTTTAAATAGTTTTCAACTTTTTCAACTGTGGATTTGATAAGTTCCACGGGAGTTTCTATCATATCATTTTTCTCCTTATTAATTAATATTTCCATATTCCACCTTTTTATTGATTTTCTTGGTTTGGTGGCAGCATACCCATTTTAGCTTTCAAAGCCAGCAATTCATCTTCTACACTTTTAGATGAAGTGAGTTTTTTGAATTCTTCATCTAAAGAGGTATTTTCGCCTGCAAGTTGTTCGAAAGCGGAAGCTTCGGCTTCAAGTTTTTCAATTTTACCTTCGAATTTATCAAACTTGCTGAATGCATCAGTTCCGACGCCACTGAAAGACTGGGCAATTTGCTTTTGAGCTTTAGCTGCTTGCGAGCGAGCAATGAGTGTGCTTTGACGAGTGCGAGCTTCGTCAAGCTTGGATTTTAATTGGTCAAGTTGCTGACGAAGCTTGTTCGAAGTTTGGCGGGCTTGTTCTAAAACAGGGACTAAATCATTGATGTTACGTTCAGCAATTGCTTTTTTCTCTAAGGCGGCTTTAGCGAGGTCTTCCCTATTGTTTTGCAAAGCAACCATAGCTTTGTGTTCCCATTCTTCTTTGTCTTTGCGGGCTTTTTCCAATTTTCGCTCTAAGCTTTTTTCGTTAGCAATAGCCTGAGCAACAGCCAGGGTAGCTTTATTGACTGATTGCTCCATTTCGATAACCATTTGCTTGAGCATCTTTTCGGGGTCTTCGGCTTTGTCGAGAACATCATTAACGTTTGCCTTGAAGATGTCAGCGATTCTTTTGAATATGCTCATTTTTACCTCTTGAATAATGTTGTGAAATAAAGACGTTAATAAATCATTATTTAATACGTATTAAACTAAAAAATGTTATATTTGAAAAAATAACTGGGTGAAAAAATGAAATTTGACTTGCAATCGTTGCTTGGACAAGCACAAAAAATACAGGAAGAAATTCAAAAAATCAAAAATGAGCTTGCCAATAAAACTGTTACAGGCGAAAGTGGCGGTGGAATGGTAAGCGTAACGATGAATGGTGCAAACAAAGTTATTTCTGTTAAAATAGCGAAAGAATTAGTAAATCCTGACGAAGTCGAAATATTGGAAGATTTAATTGTTGCAGCAATCAATATTGCAAGCGAGAAAGCCGCAGAATTAGCAGCGGCAGAAATGAACAAAGCCACTGGTATGCTTCCAAATATCCCGGGATTTAATTTAGGCTTATGATTTCGACCTCACAGACAATAGAAAAAGCCATAGCCACATTTGCTAAACTTCCTTCGATTGGCAGGAAATCCGCACAAAGGCTGGTGTATTTTCTTTTACGACAAAATCCTGATTATATTGAAGAGTTTATTGTTGCATTGAGCAATTTGAAAAGCAATGTAAAATTATGTAAATCTTGCTATAATTATTCTGACGACGATATTTGTCCAATTTGTGCATCAAATGCAAGAAACTCCAAGATAATTTGCGTTGTAGAAGAACCAAAAGATGTGTTTGCTATTGAGAAAACTAACGAATTCAGAGGTGTATATCACGTTCTGCACGGGCTAATTAATCCAATTGGTGGAGTGAATGCCTCAGATTTAAAAATCAAGGAGCTCATTGAAAGAGTTCCTTCGGCGGAAGAAGTAATTCTTGCATTAAGTCCATCAGTGGAGGGCGAAGTTACATCGCAATACATTGCAAAGCTGATAAAACCATTGAACATTAGAGTTACACGAATTGCAAGCGGATTGCCTGTTGGTTCTTCGCTCGAATGGACCGACGAGGCGACACTTTCGCGTGCATTAGAAGGGCGAATTGCACTTTGAAACGCTATATTCTTATATTACTTTGCTTTCTATATTCTTGTGGCATTTTCGAAACACGTACCCCCGAAGAGCCCGACCAAAGCCCTGTGGTTTTTCTGCCGGCAACAAGTCCCGAATTATTAGTGCAAAACTTTGTAAATTCTTTTAAATACAAGCGTTTGCAAAATTATTCTGATTGCTTTGTGGGCGAAGGTAAATTCAACTTTATTCCAGCACAGGATGCTTTTGCAACATATCAATCAATCTTTCAATATTGGTCTTTTGCTGATGAACAAAGAAGTTTTAAGTCAATAATTACATCTGTTAGTACAGATAACACTATTTCTCTATATTTTGAAAAGGCACAATATCAATATACTTCACCCGATTCAATTATTTTTACTGCTAATTATGAAATCAATTTGCCCGTTGTTCAAACTCTGAATTTAGAAAAGTATAACGGCAAAATTCTGCTGACCATCTCACAATCTACTGATGGAACTTATAAAATAGTTCGCTGGACGGACTTTCAAGCTTCAAGCGACGCTATTTACCACTCTTGGAGCGTTCTTAAAGCTCGATATTACAACTAATATTTTTATTTCTCTTGCCAATATATTATATTGCAAAGTTTAAATAGTAAGTCTAATTATTCATTATATTAATCTGTATGTTAGTATCATTAAAGAAAATTCGTGAATTCGTTGATTTTGAAATGTCAATTGAAGAACTTGATAATACCTTGACAATGTTAGGTTTGGAAGTTGAAAGTATCGTTGATTACAATAAAAAATATACGGGATTTTACGTTGCGGAAGTAACTGAATGCGAAAAGCATCCTAATGCTGATAAATTATCAGTTTGTCAGGTAAATTTTGGCGGTGATACTGTTCAAGTTGTGTGCGGGGCACCAAATGTGAGAAAAGGTCAGAAAGTAGTGTTCGGAACCATTGGAGCAGTTGTCCCAAATGGTGGTTTCAAACTCGAAAAAAGGAAAATTCGTGATGTAGTTTCGTTTGGAATGATATGCAGTCAGGTTGAGTTAGATTTAGGGGAAGAAAGCTCAGGTATTTGGGTGCTTCCCGAAGATGCACCAGTCGGAATGGAATTCGCAAAGTATTATGGATTGGACGATGTTGTATTGGAAATTGGGATTACACCAAATAAAGCAGATTGCCTAAGTCATCTTGGAATTGCAAGAGAAATTGCTGCTAAATTGAACAAAAAGTTTCGTTATCCAGAAATTAAAGTTATTTCAAATAATGAAAATTCGGAAAATTACGCAAGTATTACTATCGAAGACGCAAGTATTTGCCCAAGATATTCTGCTCGCATAATTAAAAATGTTAAAATCCAACCATCACCGAATTGGTTGCGAAATGCTCTAACTAAGCTTGGAATACGTCCGATTAATGCAGCAGTTGACGTTACAAACTACGTCCTGTATGAAATGGGGCAGCCACTTCACGCTTTTGATTATAACAAAATCGAAGGGAATAAAATCATAGTCCGAAAAGCAAAGAAAGAGGAAGCGTTTGTTACTCTTGATGGCAAAACCCGCATTCTTGATGATTATATGATAGTGATTGCTGATGAGAAAAAACCGATTGCTTTAGGTGGTGTAATGGGTGGAGAAAATTCAGAAATCACAGATGACACAACTGATATTTTATTAGAATCTGCATATTTTAATCCCTCACTTATTCGCAAAACATCAAAGAAATTAGGATTATCCAGTGATTCATCATATAGATTTGAACGTGGAGTTGATATTGAGAACGTCATTCCAGCATTAAATAGAGCTGCCGTGCTAATAGCCGAACTTTGTGGCGGTGAAATTGTAGGTTCGGAAATAGACGTTTATCCTGAACCTGTAAAATTGAAGGAAATTGCTTTGCGTTTTGAACGTGCTCGAAAGATAATTGGTTGTGATATTTCGAATGATTTTATGCTTCAAGTATTTGAAAATCTTGGTTTTGAAATAATAGAACAAACGAGTGAATATGTAAAATACAGAATTCCGCACCGAAGAAATGATATTTTTGAAGAAATTGATTTAATTGAAGAGGTTGCTCGCTTCTATAATTATGATAATATCGAACCGAATTATGTTTCTTCTATAACTTTTAGCGAAAGTATTGTCGATGATAATTTGCAAATCTCACCTCTAAAAAACAAAATCCGCCATTTTATTGTTTCGAATGGATTTACTGAGATACTTACACAGAATATGGTAGACACACGTTCAGCTGAGATATTCACTTCGAATCCCGTCAAAATAGCAAATCCACTTGGCGAGGAATTATCGATTATGAGACCATCAATTGTGCCATCAATTTTGAAAACAATTAATTTGAATATCAGGTACGGAAATACTAATCTGAAAATTTTTGAAATTGGGAAAATTTTCAAGCATACTGATGATAACAAGGCACTTCTGCCAGGATACGAAGAAAGAGAAATTCTTGCCATTAGCCTTATCGGGAAAACATTCCCAAAACAATGGAGCGAGAAAGAGCGTCCATTTGATTTCTATGATTTAAAAGGATTTGTTGAAGATTTTGCTGATTTTCTTCGCCTGCCTATCAGTTTCTCCAAAATAGATAGTGATGGCATATATTCACCTAATTCTCTTAAAATCGAATTGGATAATTATACAATTGGTTATTGTGGATATGTGAATAGAGGTATACTCAAAAATTATGATATTGAAGAAGATGTGTTGCTTGCAGAAATTGATTTTTCGCAGATTACTCACTACAAAACAGTTGAGAACAAGTATGAACCCGTAAGTCCATTTCCAACTGTTGATAGAGATTTGGCATTCATTGTTGATGAAAGCACTGAGGCTAAAAGTTTATTAGATGAAATTCGCTCAAATGGTGGGAAATTACTATCGAACGTTTTAATTTTCGATGTTTATGCAGGTAAAAATATTCCGGAAGGTAAGAAAAGCCTTGCATTTAGCCTTATTTTTTCATCATCGGAACGAACGTTAACTGATGAAGAAGTAGATAGCACAATAAACCAAATTATTAAAGCAGTAGAGAGCAAATTCAATGCACAATTGCGAAAAATGTAATGAGTGTGATAATTGAAATAAACAACATTACAAAAAGTTACTCAAATAACAAAAAAGAGAAGAATGTTGTTCTGAAAGGTGTTTCCACATCAATTGAACGTTCAAAAATTATTGCTTTGGTGGGACCATCAGGTGTTGGGAAAAGCACTTTACTACATATAATTGGCACTCTTGACGAACCAGATAGCGGTGAAATAATATACAACATTGATAATATACCACGAAAATTGTCTCAATTTACACGTAATGAGTTAGATATTTTTCGAAATAGAAAAATTGGATTTGTATTCCAGTTTCATTATTTGCTACCTGAATTTACTGCACTTGAAAATGTTATGCTCCCAAAACTTATTTCAGGGAGCAAACCAAACGAAGCAAAAAAAGAAGCAATGAGATTGCTCGATCTGACAGGCGTTGCTGATAAAATCAACAACAAACCTATGGAACTAAGTGGCGGGGAACAGCAGCGAGTTGCAATTGCACGTGCATTGATAAATAAGCCAGAAATTGTGCTTGCAGATGAACCTACGGGAAATTTAGATGCTAAAAATGCTATGGCTTTCGTTAATTTGGTAAAGCAAATACAAACTGAGTTTTCTACTACTTTTATTATTGCAACACATAGTTCTGACATTGCTTCTATTTCTGATGTAGTTCTCAAAATGAAAGATGGACAGATTATTTAATAATTTTGTTTGTTTATGTAAAATAATAAGCATATATTTGTTATTAGGTTTTGATAGAAATCCAATCAAGAGTTAAATCGAAATATTTAATCATCTTGTTGAGTTTTCTCAGAACTAAGTTTTAACTAATTTTTTTGTTTTTTGGAGTTTTTTTATGATTACGATTTATGTTGGAAACCTCAAGTTTCAAACCACAGAAGAGGAACTTTCAACCTTGTTTTCCCAGTATGGCGATGTCCATAATGTAAAATTGATTCGCGACCGTGTAACAGGCAGACCCAAAGGGTTCGGTTTTGTTGAAATGGATGAAGCAGATGGCAATGCAGCTATCGAAGCTTTGAACGGAATC
>Ga0116193_1000191_pt1 | contig 60388 bp, 53 predicted proteins | sample AD_UKC115_MetaG_FD_89892 | JGI IMG/M metagenome (GOLD analysis project Ga0116193, IMG submission 89892) | Active sludge microbial communities of municipal wastewater-treating anaerobic digesters from Hong Kong - AD_UKC115_MetaG | ecosystem: Engineered > Bioreactor > Anaerobic > Digestate... | reverse complement strand
AATAGACCTAGAAAATTATTAGGCTTCAAAACTCCTCTTCAAGTTTTTATGGCTAATTTTAAACCCAATTAATTAACTGTTGCACTTATAACTTGAATCTGCCATTTTAATTGGCAGAAACGATTGTAGTGAAATAAAATTTACCTTTATGGAATGACAATTTCTATCAAATTATATTTTTCATTTTGCTTTACAACAATTTTAATGAGTTGTCAGGCACAAAATATTTACACAAAAAATAAAACTATGAGTACCACTAAAAATAATAATCCTATATACTCTACAACAGATACTAATAAAGTTGTAATGAAAGAGGAAGAATGGAAAGAAATTCTTACACCAGAGCAATATTATATAGCAAGACAAAAAGGTACTGAACGCCCTGGTTCGAGTAAGTTTGAAAACTTTAAAGAGCAAGGAACTTACTATTGTGCAGCTTGTGGTAACCCTTTATTTGTAAGTGATACAAAGTTTGAAAGTGGTTGTGGTTGGCCCAGTTTTTTTGCACCTTTTCAAAAATCTTCTTTAATCTATACACCAGATTTTTCGCATGGAATGAATAGAACTGAAGTGCAATGTGCACGTTGTAAAGCTCATGTAGGGCATGTGTTTGAAGATGGTCCTAAACCAACAGGATTAAGGTATTGCATTAATGGAGCAATTTTAAATTTTGAAAAAAAACCTGAAGAAAAAAGTAAATTATTTTTCAGGGAATAGTTTTTTGTACATTGACTTTTGAGAAAGTTCTATCATTTCGCCAGGCTGTAAATTATTCAAAGTAATAGTTTCAATTCTGTAACGTATCAATCTTAATGTAGGAAACCCAGTTGCAGCAGTCATTTTCCTTACTTGTCTGTTTTTGCCTTCTGTTAAAATTAATTTTATCCAAGAAGTTGGTACATTTTTTCTAAATCGAATAGGAGGGTTTCTTTCAGGAATAATAATTTGTTCGGTAATAATAGATGCTTTTGCTTTTTGAGTAGTATAAGGTTGCCCATTTACATTTATAATAACACCATTGCTTAATTGCTCTAAAGCATTTGTATTTATTGAGCCTTCTACTTGCACCCAATATTCTCTTTCATGTGTATGAGTAGGATGTAACAATAAATGATTTAGTTTTTTATCGTTCGTAAGAATTAATAATCCTTCACTATCATAATCTAATCTTCCAACAGGATAAATATTTTGTGGAAGTTTAAAATAATGTGCAAGCGTTGTTTTGTTTTCTTTACTTGAAAACTGACTGAGTGTGTTGTAAGGTTTATATATAATAAAGTAACGCAACATAATACAAATAAAAAGTGCCGCAAGGGCGACACTTTATATATGGATGGGTTAGTAAGTACTGGGAAATAAATTTCCCACCACAATAATAAAAAGAGTTTTTACTTCTAAGAAAATATTTACAATAAACTTATTCACATTTTTAAATGCAGTTGTGAATTTGAAAAAGCATTTTAATTTATTTTTTGAGGTTTCTAAAAATAAAAACTGTTGTAGAGCGTAAGAGAAAAAAAATTACGTTCCTCTGAAACATTGATGAATAAAGAGTTTTAGCGATTTTTATTTTTGTGAAATAAATTTTTAGAAAGTATTTTTTCTTGCAACAACAAATTATTTCGTATGCACAAACAGTAAGTTTTTTTTAGAAACATTTTTATTGAAAAGAAAATGTGAATGAAATAATTTATGTTGTTCTTGTAAAAAAAATCCTGATGAAAATTTTCATCAGGATTTTTTTAAAATTAAAATTCAATTTTACTTACTTCATTTCGTTGTAAAATTTATGAAAGTATGGAATAGTTTCGATGCCTTTATAGTAATTAAATAAATCGTATTTTTCGTTTGGACTGTGTAAATTATCGCTATCTAAACCAAAGCCCATAAATACAGTTTTTAATCCTAACACACTTTCAAATAAAGCAGTAATAGGAATACTTCCACCACCACGAACAGGTATTGGTGCTTTACCAAATGCTGCTTCAATAGCTTTTGCTGCTGCTTTATATTCAATGCTATTTACAGGAGTCATGTAAGGGTCGCCACCATGATGTACACTTGCTTTTATTTGAATATAATCTGGTGCTATTTTATACAAATGGTCTATCAATAATTTTTCAGTTTTAGCAGTTGTTTGATTAGGAACTAATCTACAACTAATTTTTGCAAAAGCCTTACTCGGTAAAACTGTTTTTGCTCCTTCGCCAGTATAACCTCCCCAAATTCCATTTACTTCTAAAGTTGGTCTTATGCCTGTTCTTTCATTGGTGGTATATCCTTTTTCTCCCCATAATGCTTTTACACCTAAATCATTTTTAAATTCTTCTTCATTGTAAGGAGCTTCTGCTAATTGCTTTCTTTCTGCATCACTGCATACAACTACATCATCATAAAAGCCTGGAATAGTAATGTGATTATTTTCATCGTGCAACGAAGCAATCATTTTTGATAAAATAGTAATAGGGTTAGCAACTGCACCTCCATAAACACCACTATGTAAATCTCTGTTAGGTCCTGTTATTTCTACTTCTATGTATGTTAATCCTCTTACACCAACATCAATGCTTGGGCTTTCCATACTTATCATTGCAGTATCACTAATTAAAATAACATCTGCTTTTAAAAGTTCTTTTTGTTGTTCTAAAAATTCTCCTAAATGTTTGCTGCCAATTTCTTCTTCTCCTTCAATTAAAAATTTTACATTAACAGGCAGTGTGTTTGTTTTTACCATTGTTTCCAATGCTTTTACATGCATATAAAATTGTCCTTTATCATCGCATGCACCACGAGCAAAAATTTTTCCATCTTTTATTACAGGCTCAAAGGGTCCGCTATGCCAAAGTTCTAAGGGGTCTGGAGGTTGTACATCATAATGACCATAAATCAATACCGTAGGTTTTGAAGCATCAATAATTTTTTCTCCATAAACAACAGGATGACCTGGTGTTTGATAAATTTCTACCTTATCTGCACCTGCTTCTAAAAGCCTTTGTTTTACAGCATTTGCACAAGTAATCATGTCATCTTTATTTTCACTTCTTGCACTAATACTGGGTATGCGTAATAAATCCAATAGCTCATTTAAGAAGCGTTCTTTGTGTTGCTCTTGATATTCTTTCCAGATTTGCATAACTAAATTTTTTTTGAACAACGAATGTAAGAATGTTTTTTAAAGACTGATAAACTGTATTTAAAACAAAACATTTATCTTAGGCACAAATTTTATTTTTTCATTTAAAAAAATATTTATGCTTACGCTACATAAAGATTGGAAAGCAGGGAAAGAATTTTCTATTTTAATTCTTCGGTTGGTTGCAGGTTTTGTTGTGCTTTATGGTCATGGGTTTGGAAAACTTTCTACCATTTTCACGGGGCAAGAAATTAAATTTTTTGATCCTATTGGTATAGGTGCAAATCTATCTTTTTACTTAGCAGCATTTGCCGAAGGAATTTGTGCAATATTGTTGATGCTTGGGCTTTTTACAAGATATGCAGCTATAGTGTTGGCAATAAATTTTTTAGTAATTTTTAGAGTACATTTTAAAGATGGATATGAAGCTTTGGAATTAATATCGCTTTATTTATTTACATATATTGCAATAGTTTTTGCTGGTGGAGGAAAATATTCTTTAGATAATTTGTTGTTTAATAAAACACGATAAATTATTTTTTGAATAAAGCCACAAACATGCTGTCTGCCTCTTTATCATAACCTTTTAATACTTCGAATTGTATTAATTGCAAAGAATATTTTTCTTGAATAAAGGAAACAACCTCTTCGTTTTCTGATTTAAATACAGAGCAAGTAATGTATAAAAAATAGCCACCATTTTCTATTTGAGGCACTACATTGCTTACAATATTTTTTTGCAATGTTGCATACTCCTTAATTTTTTCTGTAGAAAAAAATGAAATTTGTTCTGGTGTTCTACTCCAAGTGCCACTACCACTACAAGGCACATCACAAATAATTATTTGAAATTTTGCTTGAAGCGGTTTCCAATTTTTTGAAGTAATGTCTGCAACAAATGAATGATAGTTTTTTATGCCTGCTTCATTAAATCGTTTTTGTAAATTATGCAATATGCTTTTTCGTATATCACTTACAGTAAGTTGAATATTGCCCAAAATATCTTTTGCTAATATAGATTTTCCTCCACTGGCTGCACAACAATCCCAAATTGTAAAAACAGAATTATTACTATTTTTTTCTAATGATTGAATGAGGGTAAAATACTTTGAAATTTGTTGAGAGGAATAATCTTGAATTACAACTTCTTTATTGATGTTTAATAACTCATTTATTTTAGAAGAATTAGGCAGTGCTATACAAGTATCATGTAGTATTTTAAAGTTTAGTTCAGCTTTTTTTAGTTTTTCTATTACTGTTTGTGTATAAAGAGGACGTATTCTTAGAAACAAGTTGGGTTGAATAAGATGAGCTATTGCAAAGGCAGTAAAATCAATACTTTCGCTTACTTCATTTTTGAAAGGAAAAATATCTTCAACATTAAAATTTTCAAATTTACTTTGAATAAATTTTATCCTTTTGCTTAATTCTTTATGCCAATTATTTAACCAATTTTCTTCGAATAAATCTTGCCAATTATTTACTTGGGTATTACATAAAAATAATGCCGCTTTTATTTTTTCTTCAATAGTTAGTTGTGGTAATGCTTTTCCAATTCTACAATAACAATAACATAATTGTGAAATAAATTTTCTGTCTTTGCTGCCATGTTTTTTATGAGATGAAAAGTAATTTTTTAAATAATAATTCAAAGGCTCTGAACCATTGTAGTTTTGTAATAAAGTTTTTGCAGTATTTAAGTAAGCATAAAATCGCATGAAGAATTTTTTTTAAAAGTAAATAGTTCGTGTTTAATTGCTACGAAATAATTACAAAAAAAGCCCTGCTTTTCAGCAAGGCTTTATGTAATAGATTTTAAAGAAAAATTATTAATTCCAGCTAATAGTAAAATCATCAATAGCAGATGAAGGACGATTGCTTGCACCTGTTGAAGCTGATAAGGCTGAAATTCTTATGGTTACTTTTTGAGATTTATTATCTATAGCTCCTCCAAAATTTACATTAATGGTATTGCTTGAAAAAGTTGAAGAGGTAGTCATTGTACCTGTAGTAGAAGCAGCAGTAAATGAAGTAGGAGAATCGCCTAAAGCATAATCAACACTCCAAGTAGTTGTTCTACCAACAGAAGGGTCTAATGATTGTAATAAGAATTGTAATTGAACATTGTTTTTACCTGTTGTATTATCAATTTCAAACACAAAAGAAGCACCTGGATCGTAACCTGCAGAACTTGTTTGACGAACGCCTAAAGCTCTGTTAGTTGCTGCATCTTGTGTTGCTTGGTCAGCAGTTGCAGTTAAACCAGTTGCAGATGCAAAGTTTTTGAAACCTACACTAACGTTTGACCAAGAGCCTAAAGATGTATTTAAAGAACCTAATGTACCAAGACTTGTATTTGTTGCACCATAATAAACTTTTACACCAGCAGGTGCCCCAGAGGCAATATTATTAAAGTTCATTATGAAAGGAGAAGTAGTACCTAAATTAATTCCAGTTCCTGTACTTCCTCCACCACCAGCTACAACATCTGCAGCATTTCTAATAGTAATTTGCGGAGTTCCATTAAATATTGAAACATAACCTGTAAACGAAGTTGCATTTGCAGGAAGTGTAGCTACACCTAAAGTTGTTCTAACAAAAGAAACTATTGATCCGCTTGCATCTGTAACATTATAGTTTGTACCTGTAGTGTTTGTAGATGTTTGAGCTATTGTAACATTTGAAAGTTTTACAACTGTAGAAGCCCAATTATTGATATTAGTACCAATTTGTGCAACTGTTGCACTTCTTGGAGTTACTGTACCAGTGCCTAATTTTTGAGCATTTACAACATTGGTAATTTGTAAATCGCCATTGAATAAAGCTAATGTTAAACCAGATAATTCAACAGCAGCACTATCGTTTAAAGCAAAGTTTGGATTGATACCTGGAAAACGCAATTGTAAACCAAAACCACTACCATCTTGTATTCTATAATTACCAGTTGCTTCGTTTTGTGTATTTGAAACTATGGTTCCTCTAATACCAGTATTTGCAGGAATAATTGCACCATCGCCTAATGCTCTAATTTCTTGAATTGTTTTATAAATAAGCGTAGGACTTACACCACTACCACATCTTGCACCTGTAAATTGTACATCGCTTGTATCACGAATTAATAATTGTTTAGTGCCATTAAAGAATGTATAAATAGCAGTAATAGATCCTTTTCCTTTTGCAACTTGTACACCCGAAAAATTAGAATAACTACTTGTTCTTAAAATGATAGTATTTCCAGCACAATTTTGTAAGGTTAAGTTTACAGCAGAGGCAGCTAAACTTGGGTCAGCATAAGTTCTTAAAGTATCGGCAGCATTGAATTGAAAACCATCTAATTTGATTAAAGTGTTTTGAACAGTATCTTGTAATGTAGTTTTTAAATCGCTAATACTATTAAATACTCTTGCAACAACAGGGTTTCCTAAACTTCCTTTGATAATATATTTGTCAAATAAATTTTGAGGGATAGGAGTTTGTGTAATAGTTGGTGTAGATGTATTGATAGCACCTAATTGAATCATTCCTCCATAATCGCCTACACACAAGCCTTTTACATTGATATATACTCTGCGACCAACAGGATAATTATTGAATAAATTGTTTCCATCTAAACGTACACTTACACCACCTGTTGCATCTTGTATAGAAATAGATTTGTAAAAGTTTCCACTTCTATCATCAGCTACTACAATACCTGCAATTGTTTTGTCTTGCGTAATTTCTACTACTTGTCCTGCAGTTGGTAATAGTGCTTTTAACTCTTTTAAAGTCATGGTTACAGGCAAATTCGGGTCTGGAAAATTTGTATCAGGCTCATCGAATTTTTTATTACATGCTGCAATAATGGTAACAGTGGTTAGTGTTATAAATAATAATACCAACCAGTTTAATTGTTTGTGTTTCATATTTCTCATTTGAAAAAAGATTAAATGTTTTTTAAGTGTTTATTTTTTAAAATCTAAATGTTACGCTTGCAAAATAATTTAGCCCATAAGCATAATAATATTTTGGAGGAAATTTATTAATGTTTTTATCGGCATAATCGAAACGTAATTGTTCAAAGCCTCCAGAAATAATATTTTTATTATTCAGCAAATTATTAATACCTAAGTTAAATACCAAATAAGTTGGCTTTTTGAATCCAAAACTTTTTGGCAATTTCCAACTCCATCCACCAAAGAAATCTACGGTATAGTCGTCATCTAATTTTTGTTGAGCCAAAATTGATTCTCTTAAAGCAGCTTCATTTGGTTTAGTAATATCCAATCCGTCCACTGCATCAAAAGTTCTTCTTATGGGGTTAAAATCTAACCATCTATTGCCTGCATAATTTGCACTTAAACTAACAAACCAAAATTTGGGGCTACGATAAGATAAACCTACACTATAAGCATTTTGAGGAGTGCCTGGTATTCTATAGTTCTGAGAATAAATTAAATCTTTTGCTAGTACCGCAGCACTATTATCTACTGTTACAGTAGCTTCTTGTCTGCTATCATAATAATATCTACCAACAGCAGCAGCTACATTTAAAGTTACGTTTCTCATTATTTTAGCTTCTGCACCAAACTCTAATCCAAAGTGTAATTTATCTATACCATTTATAGCATAATTTACAAAGTTCCTGTAATCATCATGATAGAATGTTAAAACATTCATTTGATTTTTTATCTTAGTAAAGTAACCAGTTAGTCTAACTTTTAATTTAGGAGCATTTAAAACATAACCTGCTTCGGCTGTTTGTATATCTTCATTGGTAGTATTGTCTTGTATAAAATCTCTTGTACGAGGAGAAATATATACATTGTCAAATAAAGGTGCTCTTGACATTATTGCAGCATTGGCATACAAATAATTTCTTCCATCTATTTTATAAGTTAAACCTCCTTTTACCGCATAATTATTGAAATTGTTTACGCTAGATTTTCCATAAGAATCATTAGGGAATAATCCAGATTGGTAATGTCCTACACGCCAAAATTTTGTATTAGATAATTCTCCTGCTAAAAAGAAATCTACTTTTTTGAATTTGAAAACACCTTGCAACCATGCAGCAGATTTACGAATTACAATATCGTAATCGTAACCAAATCTATCGCCTTTGTGTAAAATACGATTGGGTGTTATTAAATCGTTTTGATTGGCAGTTGTATTGCTTGGAAAATCTCTTTCTGCAAATTGGTTTAGGTTTACATAAAATTCTCCACCCAATAAATCTTCTACTTCTTTATAGTAATTATTGCTTTGTGCTTGGAAAGATAAACCACCAGTAAGTTCTGTATGATTGCCAATGCTTGTATTGAATACTGAGTTAAAATTTAAACGTCTTGTATCAATAATTCTTTCTTCTTGAATATAGCGGCTTCTTTTGCCTGAAACTGTATTGCCTGCTATACCATTTGCATTTTGTATTATAGAAAAACTGTTTCTGTTTACTTCGTATAAACCTTGCCAGTTTACTTGTCTTTTATTAATATCGTTTTGCATAGCTTGCAATACTTGTTGTTGCAATGCATTGCCTAATTGATAGCTGGGTAAATATCTGTAATAATCTGGTCTTGGATCGGGTGCATTGTACCAGTCTAAAGCACTTGTACTTCTTTTGCCCCATGTAGAACTGATAGAAGTAGAAATGGTAGTACGATTATTGAAACGATATTCATCGTTTAAAATAAAAGTGGGTTGGTTACTTCTTGAAATGCTTGCATTACGCACTTTTCCGTTTTGTAAACCCCAAGTTGGATTATAAAAATTATCTCCAGAAATTTTTCTCATTTCTTCTGTTGCAGCTGCTTGTCTGCCACTTTCTGTTGGTGCATTAAAAACAGATAATGATAATAAATGTCTTTGACCAAAACGTTTATCAACGCCTACATAATAGCTGTAACCATTGTAGTAGGTTCCTGGTACATAACCTTCATTAGCACCACGAAAACTTCCTGCAAAAACAAAAGTCCATCCTTTTTTGCTTGTTCCTGTACCATGATAAAAAGATAAACGATGGGCATAAGTTCTGTTGCTTAGTGCATAACCAATTTGCGTTTGTTTACGTTGTTTGCTTGCTCTTGCATCAATAGAAGAAGAGGTAGCAATATCTCCAAAAGCAAAAGTGTTGGGTCTTAATCCTAAAGAAACATCTCTGTTTCTCATTACATCGTTTAAGCCACCCCATAAACCAAAAGGTGTAAAGCCGTTATCCAAGTTATCCATTGGAACACCATTCATGTATGTAGTATTCAAATCGCCATCGTAGCCTCTGGCTTTAAATCTGAATGCATTAAAATTGAATGACATAACAGAGTAGAAGGGGTCTCTTCCTGCTGTTAATACACTCGATACATTTTGTGTTCCTCCATCGCCTTGGTCATTTTCATCAATAGTTACCACAGCAATATTATCTGTCATGGCATCTTTGATTTCATCTGTAATGGTGGTGTCTCTTGCAACTGTAGTTGTAGTTTTTTTAGTTGCAGTAGATTTACTCTTTTGTGCCATTGAAGTTATAGGCACAGCCATTAATAATATAATGGCAAATTTTGTAAATTTCAGCATAAGTTTAATTTAATCCAAAAGGCAAATGTAAGGTCATTTTAATTAAATTGTATAACATTCAAAACTTCTAAAATGAGCCTTTCACCGATTAAAAGACAAATTATTTACCCATAATGCTGTTTGAATTGAAAAAAAATTAAAAGAAGGATATTTTTATTTGCGAATACTTTCTGCTAAAAATAAAAATTCGTGTATGAATGTGTGTACTGCATTTTGAAAACTTTCGTCTAATAAATTGCCTTCTTCATTAAATTTTTTATCTACTTGTGGGGTAATTAATAAATAAGGCGATGCAATACCAAATAATGCAGGTACTAATAATAATAATTGTTGACTGCTTCTTGCACCTCCTAATGCTCCTGTGCTTGCTGTTGCTATGCCAAAGGCTTTTCTGCTTTGTTTAGGAAAATGATCAAATAAGTTTTGCAGTGCAGGCGAATAGCTACCATTATATTCGGGTGTAACAATTATAAAAGCATCTGCTGCAAACATTCTTTCTGCCAAGGGTTTAAATTTTTCGGGTGTTTCTTCTACACTTCTAAAAACTTTTTGTAATAAGCCTAAATCCCAATTTCTTACATTTATTAAGCCTATTGAATGGTTGCTTTTTTGTTTTAATTCTTTTTCTAAAAATAAAGCTAACCTGTGTGTAACACTTGCCTGCCTTGGGCTTCCACTAATTATTTCTATATTCATACTCCTGTTTCTTTAAAGCAATATTACAGAACCTGTCGATAAGATTCTGTAATATTGAAACTATACTTTATTGTTTAGCCATTTCTATTGTTACATGCAATTTTACATCATCGCCTACTACAAGACCTCCAGCTTCAGTAGTTGCAGACCATTTTAAATTATAATCTTTACGATTAATTTTTCCTGAAATTTCAAATCCAAGTTTTGTTTGTCCATAAGGGTCCACTATTGTTCCTCCATATTCTACAGTTAAATCAATTGGTTTTGTTACATCTCTAATTGTTAAATTGCCTGAAAGCTTGTAATCGTTGTTACTCAATTTTGTAAATGAGGTTGAATGAAATGTAAGTTTAGGAAATTGTTCTGCATTAAAGAAGTCATCACTTTTTAAATGACCATCTCTTTGCTCATTGCCTGTATCAATGCTGTTTATATCTGCTTCAAAAGAAATATTTGCGTCTGTAAAATCTTCTTTTTCTGCTTGCATAGTTGCATCAAAACTGTTGAACTTTCCTGTTACAGTACTAATCATTAAGTGTTTTACTTTAAAAGTAATTTCGCTGTGTGCAGCATCAATTTTGTAAGTTGTCATAATTGTTGTTTTTAAAATTTATGGTTTAATTGTTTGATGTATATTTTAATTTTTATTCTTCTATTAAAACTCCCATTTTTCCCATTTGATAATCTTTATATGCTTCTAAAATTTCTGTTTGTGTATTCATTACAAATGGACCCTGTGCTGCTATTGGTTCATTTATTGGTTCGCCACTTCCTACAAAAAATAAACTATCTGCATTGGCTTGTATAGAAAATAATTCGCCATCGTTGTTAAACAAAACCATTTGTTTGTTGGTTACACTTGTTGTGTTGTTTATTAATAACTCACCTTCTAAAACATATAATAACGTGTTGTGGTTTGCAGGAAAATTAAATTGAAATTTTCCATTCTTTTTTGCTTCACCCATTATAGTTGTTACATCTGTAAATGTTGGTACAATGCCTTTTACATTATTTAGTTTACCAACTGGAATACGAAGTGTAATTAATTCATCTTCTGAAATTAAAGTTGGTGTATCTTCTTTTGTAGCAGGTATGTAAGCTGGTTGTTTCATTTTATGAGCAGCAGGTGTGTTTATCCATACTTGCAATAACTCTTGTTCGCCTCCTAATTCAAAAATATTTTCAGGCATTCTTTCGCTGTGAATAATTCCCATACCTGCACTAATCCATTGTATGCCTCCTGCTGTTACTGTATGATTATTGCCTCTGCTATCCTGATGATGAACACCTCCTTTATAAATAAAGGTTACAGGACTAAAACCTCTGTGAGGATGTGGTCCTACACCTTGTTCTTTTGGCGGAATATTTTTATCTGCTGTTGTTTTTCCATGATGAAAAACTAAAAACGGATTAAAGAAATTTCCTTTTTCAGGCAATAATTCTTGTACATCAAAGCTGCCAACATTTATGGCTCTGCCTTTTAATAATTGTTGTATTGTTTTTGTTGTCATAATAATTTTTTTATTTGAATAATTTTATTTCATGGGTACTTCTATTAGTAAAATTTCTGCATCGCTTAAAGCTTTTATGTTTAGTGTTTCGGTTACAGAAATTCCTAAGCCATCTCTTTCATTTAATTCAACATCATTAATGCTTGCACTGCCTTTTATTAAAAAAGCATATACACCATTTTTGTTGTTATGTAAAGTGTATGTAGTTGAAAAATTTGTATCAAAATTTCCAAGTGTAAACCATGCTTGTTGATTAATCCATAAAGCATTAGAATCATTAGGTGCTACTACAGTTTGCAATTTGTTTTTTCTATCTTCTACAGAAAAAGTTTTTTGTTCATAGCGTGGTTCAATGTTTCTTTTTTCTGGGAAAACCCAAATTTGTAAAAACTTTACTTCTTTGTTTTTGTTGGCATTCATTTCGCTGTGCATTATTCCACTTCCTGCACTCATAATTTGTACATCGCCTTGCTTAATAATTTTATCTCTTCCTGTACTATCGTTATGGTGCAAATCGCCTTCTAATGGAATTGATACAATTTCCATATTATCGTGAGGATGTTTGCCAAAGCCCATTCCTGCACTTACTGTATCATCATTTAATACTCTTAACAAACCAAAATTTGTTCTTTCCGAATTGTAGTAATTAGCAAAGCTGAATGTGTGATAACTGTTTAACCATCCATGATTTGCGTTGCCTCTTGTGTTTGCTTTATGCAATATTGTTGTCATAGTTTTATCTTTTTTTAATACATGTATGTACATGTATTTGGTTAAAAAAATTTATGCTTCTGTTTCTCTTATTTTCTCAAGTAAGTTGTTTAATGTTTCTGCTTCTTTATTATTTAGCGATAAAATGTTATCGTACAATTCATTTATTTTAATGGTAGAAGATGCTAAAATTTTTAATCCTGCTTGTGTTAATTGAATAACGGTTTGTCTTCCATCTTGCTCACCCTGATTACGCTTTACTAATTTTTTATCAACTAATCTGTCTATAATTCTTGGTACATTTGAATTTTTTTCTATCATTCTATATCCAATATCTTTTACACACATTTCTTGCGGATATTTTCCTTTTAAAATTCTTAATACATTGTATTGCTCATGTGTTAATCCAAAATCTTTCAACTCTTTATATGTTGCAGTTTTTAACCACCATGCAGTATATAAAATATTTAAGCCAGCCTTATGCACTTCGTTTCTAAATTTATTGGTTTGTATTACTTGTTCTATTTTCATTGACAATGCAAATATACATGTATGTACATGTAATTTCCAAATTTATTTTTTTTATGCATCTTTTTCTCTAATAATTTTTATTAAAAATTTCAAACTCACTTAATTTCGTTCAATGCAAATACAATCTAAACTTCCTGATGTTGGTACAACTATTTTTACAGTAATGAGTTCGCTGGCTATGCAATACAATGCTGTTAATTTAGGTCAAGGTTTTCCTGATTATATGATGAGTAATGAACTGATTGAGTTAGTAAATAAAGCAATGTTGCAAGGATATAATCAATATGTTCATTCAAATGGTTTGCCAATTTTAAGAGAAAGAATTGCTGAAAAATGTAGTAAACTTTATGGCAGTAATATTGATGTAGATAAACAAATTACAATAACACCAGGAGGCACTTATGCCATTTACACAGCACTTACAACAGTGCTTCATACTGGCGATGAAGTAATTGTTTTTGAACCTGCTTATGATAGTTATATTCCTAACATCGTTATTAATGGAGCAAAACCTGTTTTAATTTCTTTACAATATCCTCATTATTCTATTCCTTGGAATGAAGTAAGGGCTAAGGTGAATAGTAAAACGAAAATGATTATTATTAATTCACCACACAACCCTACTGGTGCTGTTTTAACTAAAAATGATATAGAGGAATTGAGAAGTATTGTAGCCAATACCAATATTTTTATTTTAAGCGATGAAGTGTATGAGCATTTAATTTATGATGATTTGCAACACGAAAGTATTGTTCGTTATCCTGATTTATTAGAAAGAAGTTTTGTGTGCTTTTCGTTTGGTAAAACATATCATTGTACAGGTTGGAAAATGGGTTATTGCATAAGTAGTACAGCTTTGATGAGTGAGTTTAGAAAAGTACATCAGTTTAATTGCTTTAGTGTTGATGGTCCTAAACAATTTGCATTGGCAGCTTATTTAAAGAATGAAGAAGCCTATTTATCGTTGAGTATCATTATGCAAGAAAAAAGAAATTATTTTAGAACTTTAATGCAAGCCACACCTTTTACATGTATTCCATCGCATGGTAGTTATTTTGAGTGTTATAGTTATGATGGATTAAGTAATTTGAATGAAAAAGATTTTGCTATTCATCTTACAAAAGAATATGGGGTAACCACAATTCCTGTTTCTGCATTTTATAAAAATGAAGAAGATAATAAAGCAATACGTTTTTGCTTTGCTAAAAAAGAAGAAACTTTACAACTTGCTGCTGAAAGATTAATGCAATTTAAAGGCTAAAATGAAAGTGCCTTACGTTATAGCATTTTTATAATAATTTTTTTACAGCATCAATAACTTTGGTTAAGTTACTTGCATCTTGTCCACCTGCAGTTGCTAAAGATTTTTGTCCACCACCACCGCCTTTAATTATTGTTGCAATATGTTCTTTTATAATTTTTGTAGCGTCTAAATTTTTATGACTAATAACTGCATCGCTCAACATTAATGCTACACTTGCTTTACCTGTAATATTTGCAGTTAATACTACTACATCAGCTTCGTTTTTAAAATCAAGGGTTAGTTTTTTTAAATTATCTGCATTACTAACCTCTACATTAACACCTAAAAATGTATAGTTGTTTATTGTTTCAATATTTTGTAGTAATTCTTGTTTTAAAGTTGCTAATTGTTTAGTTTCTAAACTTTCAATTTTCTTTTTCAGGTCTTTATTTTCTGTGATAGTGTTTTCAATAATTTTCAATAATTCTTTAGGATTGTTGAAAATATTTTTCACTTCGTGAAGTTGCTGTAACTGTTCATAAATAAATTGTTCAGCAGCTTTGCCACTAAAGGCTTCTATTCTTCTAACACCTGCTGCAACAGCAGATTCTTGTTTTATTTTAAAGAAACCAAGCTCACCTGTATTGCTTACATGCGTTCCTCCACACAACTCTACAGAATAATTAGAATCTATAATTACAACACGAACAATATTGCCATATTTTTCTCCAAACAAAGCCATAGCTCCTAAAGCAACTGCTTCATCTTTTTTCATTTCCTTTATTACAACAGGAATATTTTCTCTTATTTTTTCGTTTACAATTTTTTCAATTTCAATTATTTCTTCGTCAGAAACTTTTGCAAAATGAGAAAAGTCGAAACGCAAGTATTCGTTGTTTACCAAGCTACCTTTTTGAGCAACATGTGTACCTAAAACTTTTCTTAAAGCTGCATGTAACAAGTGTGTAGCTGAGTGATTACTGGCTGTTTCGCTTCTTAAAGATTTATTTACTGTAGCAGTTATTTCGTTATTCCAATTAATTTCTTCGGGTAAATTTTCTATGAAATGAATGGTTAAATTATTTTCTTTTTTTGTATCAATAACTTCCAATTTTTCAGAGGCAATTTCTATGATTCCTTTATCACCTACTTGACCTCCACTTTCAGCATAAAAAGGTGTTTCTTGTAAAACCAATTGATAAGATTCTTTGCCTTTAGCTTTTATTTTTCTGTATTTAATAGCTTTTGTTTTTGTAGTTAATGTATCATAACCTACAAAAGTAGAATCGCCTTCATTGATAGAAACCCAATCTTCTGTATCTATTGCTGTGGCTGCTCTTGAACGATTTTTTTGTTCTTGCAACGCTTTTTCAAAACCTACTTCATCTATGGTTAAATTTTTTTCGCTGGCAATTAATCTTGTTAAATCTATAGGAAAACCAAAAGTATCATATAACTCAAAAGCGTCTTTACCATCAATCGTTTTTGATGTGTTTGAAGATGCAGTTAAAATAATTTCATCAATTAATTTTAAGCCTTTATCTAAGGTTCTTAAAAATGCTTCTTCTTCTTCTTTAATTACTTTAGTTACAAAATCTTTTTGTTGATTAAGTTCTGGAAAAACATTTTCAAATTGTAAAGCAATTACAGGAAGTAGTTGAAACAACAAAGGTTTTTTATAATCCAAATAAGAATAATAATAACGAACGGCTCTGCGTAAAATTCTCCTTATAACGTAGCCTGCACCTGTATTGCTTGGTAATTGTCCATCAGCAATAGTAAAAGCAATGGCTCTAATATGATCTGCTAATACACGAAAAGCAATAGCTTGTTTGCTATCGCTATAATCGTATTTTTTAAGTGTAATATTTTCTATTGCTGCAATAGTGTTTGAAAAAACATCTGTATCGTAGTTGCTTGTTTTATTTTGTATTACACGCACCAAACGCTCAAAGCCCATACCTGTATCAACATGTTTTGCAGGTAATAACTCCAATGAACCATCTTTTTTTCTGTTGAACTGAATAAATACGTTATTCCAAATTTCTATTACCTGTGGATGATCGTTGTTTACTAAAGTTTTACCATCTACTTTTTTTCTTTCTTCATCTGTTCTGCAATCTACATGAATTTCAGTACAGGGTCCACAAGGTCCTGTATCACCCATTTCCCAAAAGTTATCTTTTTTATTACCTAATAAAATTCTGTCTTCGCTAATTACTTTTTTCCATTCGTTATATGCTTCTTCGTCTTTAGGTAATCCCTCTTTTTCATCTCCTTCAAAAATGGTTACATACAAACGTTCTTTATCTAATTTATATACATCTGTAAGCAATTCCCAACTCCAAGCAATAGCTTCTGTTTTAAAATAATCTCCAAAACTCCAGTTGCCCAACATTTCAAACATGGTGTGGTGATAAGTATCTACACCTACTTCTTCCAAATCGTTATGTTTACCACTTACACGCAAGCATTTTTGAGTATCTGCAATACGTTTATTTTCTGGCTTTTTATTGCCTAAAAAATAATCTTTAAATTGGTTCATGCCTGCATTTGTAAACAAAAGTGTAGGATCGTTTTTTATAACGATAGGTGCAGAAGGAACGATAGCGTGTTGTTTAGATTTAAAAAAATCCAAAAAATGTTGTCTTATTTCAGCAGAAGTCATATTCAAAAACCTTGTTTAAAAAGTGAGCAAAGATAAGGTAGAGAAATATTTGAATGGGTAATGTAATTAATGTTTTTTGCTCTTACGCCAAACCCAAGGTGCAATAGGGTTTTCATCAGACCAAATTCCTGTTTTTTCTTTTCTTGCTTTTATTTCCAATGTTGCATATTCTGTATTATTGGAGTATTTTTTAAAATGCCATGCTAAGCCATTTTTCACCAACTCTTTATTTACGTTTAATTTATTTTCTACAACAATTACTTCTGCAATTAATCTTTTATTTCTATCATAATTATTTTCATGTATTAAATAAACATTTTTACCAAAGCAAAGCTGAGCAGCAAATTGTTTTGCTTTAGTACCAAAGGGTTGTTTTTTTTCTGGACAATCAATATGGGCAAGCCTTACAACCTGTTGTTTATTGTTGAATAAAACAACAAAAGTATCGCCATCTTTTACTGCTATTACTTTATAAATATTTTGGTAATTATTTTGAAATAGATGAAAGGAAAATGCAGCATTATTATTAGATAAGGCAGTAGTGCTATTGTTTAATAAAATAAGAAAAATAAAAAGTAAAGAAATAGGTTTAATGGTATTCATCTGAAAAAAATTATACTACCTTGCAGTAGATTTTTTGAAAAAAACGAATGTATAAAGTTAATAAAATGAGCATAGAAAAAGTTCGTATAGATAAATATTTATGGGCAATTCGTTTGTTTAAAACAAGAACATTAGCAGCAGAAGCCTGTGATAAAGGTAAAGTAAAATGGCAAGGCATAGCTGTTAAAGCATCAAAATCTGTAAGTATTGGCGATGAGTATGAAGTAAAAACGGAAGCTAAAAAAAGTTTGATAAAAGTTACAGGCATTATTGAAAAAAGAGTAGCTTATTCAGAGGCTATTAAAAATTATATAGATATTACACCTGCTGAAGATATTGCTGCTATTCAGTTTAAGCCTACATCATTCCATACAGGAAAAAAACTTAGTAAAATAGGCAGACCAACCAAAAAACAACGAAGAGATATTGATGGTTTTATGCAAGAAGGTGAGGAGTAGTGTTTTTTTATAGTTTTTAAAGTAGTAAATATTGGAGTTTATATTTTGTAGTTTTTGACAAAGCAGCATTTTAATTAATTTAATGTTAAGGTTGAAAAAAAAGGGTTCAGATTTTTTTTTATTTTTAAATTGCATGGGTGAAAAAGGGCTTTACTATACTAATCTTATTGTTATTTGCATTATCATCTATTGTTATGCCCTATGCAAATTTTAATGACACAAAAGCCTTAACTGTATTGTATAATAACTGCCTTTTGCAAGATGCTGATTTAACATTTATAGAATTTATTGGAGAGAAATTATTAATGGCTGCATTTCCTGAAGATGAAGATGATCCCTTGAGCCCCATTCAAAAATCTACACAGCAAGTTATTCATATACAAAACTCTGGTGTTTTATATCAACCCAAAACACAGTCTTTTATTTGTATTGTACCAAGCAATATTTTATTTAATCTTCCCATAGAGGATACTCGTTTTATTTATCAAAATTTTGAATTAGGAATTTTTCATCCACCCTGTTTTGCATAATATTTTAGTGACGCAATAATTATTTACAATTTAAACTTATCATATTATGAAATCAAAATTTTTGATGGCTATGCTATGCCAATTATTAATTATAAATTGTGCATTAGCTCAATTAAATATTCCTACAGCAGTAGAAAATAAATTTAAAGAAATGTTTCCTAAAGCAACTCAGGTAAAGTGGGATAAAGAAAGCAAATTAGAATACGAGGCAAGCTTTATTTTAGATGGTAAAAAAGCATCTGCTAATTTTTTATCTAATGGCGAATGGAAAGAAACAGAAATGCTTGTTGATAAATCATCTGTTTCCAAAACTGTGTTAGGAGCTGTTACTACAAAATGGCAAACTGCCATAATAAAAGATGTATTTGAAATTAAAACAAATAATGGAAAGCATTATTTTGAAGTAGAGTACATTTTAAAAGGAAAAAAGAAAGAGGCTAAGGTTTCTAAAGATGGAGTATTAATGTAATCACGTTAAAGTGCCAGGTTATTAATCTGGCACTCTTTAAACTAATTTTATGAAAAAAATATTAATAACAATCGTTACAATTTTTATTATTCAAATTTTAAATGCACAAACAGCAACATTAAATGGGGTTGTTTATGATAAGGAAAATAAACCAATAGAATATGCTGCAGTGCTAATAAAAGGAAGCAATAGAGGAGTTATAGCAGACTCTGTTGGAAAATTTCAATTCAGTAATTTACTTTATGGTAAATATATTTTTATTGTTCAATTAGAAAATACTTCTAAGGAAATTCAAGTGAACATAAATCAACCAATAGTTTCAGCAGTATTTTTAATAGATGAAGGCAGAAAGCAATTAGATGAAGTTATTGTTGTTGCTGCTTCACGCACCAATTCCAGAATAGAAGATTTGCCCACTAAAGTTGAAGTGTTGGGAGCTGAAGAAGTGCATGAAGAAAATCAAATTAAACCAGGAAATATTGCCTCTTTGTTAGGAGATATTGCAGGCATACAAATACAACAAACAAATGCTGCAACAGGAAATGCAGATTTGCGTATTCAAGGTTTGCAAGGCAAATACACACAAATACTTAGAGATGGAATGCCTTTATTTGGAGGCTTCAGCGGTAATTTTGGTATTTTACAAATACCACCTTTAGATCTTCAACAAATTGAGTTAGTAAAAGGAGCTTCAAGTACTTTATATGGAGGAGGTGCTATTGCAGGTATGTTAAACTTAGTTAGCAAAAAACCTAAACTTGGTAAACCTGAGAATAGTATTACTCTTAATACTTCTACACTTAAAGAAAATAACATCAATATGTTTTTTAGTAGAAGGAATAATAAGTTTGGCTACACATTATTTGCAGGAGGTACTTTACAAAAAGAAGTTGATGTAGATGGTGATGGTTTTAGCGATGTGCCTAATGATAAAAATATTTTTATTCACCCAAGATTTTTTACCTATTTTAATCCAACATCATCTTTGGTAATTGGTTATACATTTAATTATGAAAAAAGAATTGGAGGAGATATGCAGGTTCTTAGAAATTTAAAAGATGCATCGCACCAATTTTTTATTCAAAATAAAAGTTTTAGAAACACTATTGATGCTGATTGGGAAAATAAATTAAAAAACAATGCTACCCTAAGCATAAAAGGGAGTTTTAATTTTTTTAGTAGAGATATTTTAACCAATTTATACGGAATGAAAGCTCATCAAAACTTATGGTATAGCGAAGTTGCATATACTCAAAAAATAAAGCAACACAATTTTGTAGTAGGAGTAAATTTTAATGGCGATAATTTTTTTAAACAACTTCCAGATAGCACATTTCTTCCTAAAAAAGAAAACAATAATACTGTTGGTGTTTTTGTGCAAGATGATTGGAAATTGTCAAATAAATTTACACTGCAAGCAGGTTTGAGAACAGATTTCCATAACCTTTATGGAGTATTTGTATTACCAAGATTAAGTGCCATGTATAAAGCCAATAATCATGTTACAATGCGTTTAGGTGGAGGCTTGGGTTATAAAACGCCTACACTTTTTAATAGCGAAATAGACGAAAGAGATTATCGTTTTATTACGGGTTATAGCCATAACATACAATCAGAAAAAAGCTATGGAAGTAATTTTGATATCAATTATAAAACCAAATTAAAAAGCTGGGATTTAACTTTTAATCAAACATTTTTCTATAATAAAATAGACAACCCTATTTTACTTAATTATAATTTTTTAATAGGGAACCCATTCGTTTATACAATAAATTATAGTAACGCAAACAAGCCCATTCAAACCACAGGATTTGAAACTTATATTGCCGCTACAAAAGATGCATTGGAATTATATTTTGGCTATGTTTATACTTATGCTCAAAGAAATTATGATGCTATAAACAGTAATTTGCCTTTAATTGCTCGCAATAAATTAGCAACGGTAATTGCCTATGAGTTTAGTGAAAATTTTAGAGCAGGAGTGGAAGCATCTTATACAGGGAAACAATATTTAGAAAATGGAACTACCACTAACGATTATGTTTTTGCTGCTGTAATGTTGCGATATAATATTAAAAAACTCTCTCTCGTATTAAATTGCGAAAACTTATTTGATTATAGACAAAATAAAAATAACACTATAGTATTTCCGCCTTATAACAACCCTAAGTTTTCTGAGATTTGGGCTCCATTAGATGGTAGAGTTATTAATTTAAGTATGATGATTAAGTGGTAAAAAAAAGTCTTTTTTCCCGATTGTATAAACAGCTTTTCCCGATAAGGCATTTTTAATTTTTGTGTACCTACACTTTTGCACAAAAATTTTAAAACGTATGAATTGGAAATGTATTTTGCAAAAAACGGTAAGTGTTTTTTTGCTTAGTTTTTTAACCCTGCAAGTATTTGCCACTATTGAAGATGATAATGAAGCAGCAGGCATAATTGCAGGAAAAGTAATAACAACAGATGGTAAGCCTGCGGCAGATGTAACTATTATTATTAAAAAAACCAACAAGGCAGTTTTAACTGATGATAACGGTAGTTTTATTTTTAAACATGTAGCCAACGGAACGTATGAAATAGAAGTTTCTTTAGTAGGTTATGAAACATTAAATAAAATAATTGTTGTTTCTGCAAATGATGATAAATCTAAGCATCTATTTTTTCAGTTAAGTGTTTCTCATAAGCAGTTGGAAGAAGTAATTGTACAAACAAGAGAAAGAAAATTTTCTGCTGCAAAAATTCATATTGCAGATAAAGATTTACCTCAAAGCACAGGGGTTGTAAATAACACAATTATTAATGACCAACAAGCTTATCGTGTAGGCGAAATTGTAAAAAATATTCCAGGTGTTTCATTAACACAAACTCGCTTTGGCGTTAATGAATCTTATGCAGCAAGAGGCTACACTATTGGTGTTGCAGGAGGTGCAGGAGGAGGAAGTATTTTTAAAAATAATTTACCTGTAAATATTGCTGGTATGCCCGAGATTGCAGGAATTGAATCTGTAGAAATTATTAAAGGAAGTTCTGCATTTTTATATGGAAGTTCTTCAAGCGGTTTGCTTATAAACTTAGTTACTAAAAAGCCTAAATACAATTTTGGAGGAGAAGTAAAAATGTTTGCAGGAAGCTATCAACAATACAAACCTGTAATAGATATTTATGGTCCTGTAAATAAAAATTTAGCCTATCGTTTAATAACAAGTTATGAGAATGATAAAAGTTTTAGAGATGTTGTAACAACCAAACGACTTTTTGTTAATCCATCGTTGTTGTATAAGTTTAATGATAAATCTTCTTTACTAATTCAAGCAGAATATTTGAATGCACAATTAACACCAGATCCTGGTGTAGGTATATTGGATAGTGGCAGAGTTTTAAGCAAAGCAATACCACGTTCAAGATTTCAAAATGTTGTTTGGGCTTATAACAATGTTGTTCAAAGTGCTGCTACTGCTGAGTTTAAGCATGAGTTTAAAAATAAATTTTTGTTTACCGCTGCTGCATCATTTCAAAATACAGATGTAGATAATTATAGCACAGGAAATTTGAATACAGCAAAGGCAAATGGTATTATTGCAAGAACCTTATCTAAAGCTCATAGCATTGAAAAAATTTATGCAGTACAAGCAAACTTAGAAGGTAAATTGAATACAGGAAAAATAGCTCATCATTTTTTTGCAGGAACTGATTTTACAAATATTACTACCTACACCGATGCTTTTACAATTTATAATAGTAATGGTACAATTTTAAAAACATACGATACGATTAATTTTTTAGATCCTAACAATTATGTACAACGTACAGATATACCTGAATATTTAAAAAATACTATAACCAAAGCACCTTCTAACAGAATGGGAATTTATGTACAAGACTTAATAAACATAACACAGCAATTAAAATTATTTCTTGGAGTAAGATACAGCTACTTAGCAACAATTCAAACAACTATTGATAGTATGGCTACTACCAGCAAGCCTGCATCTACAACAAAAGGAAGTACACCAACAGTAGTTTATAATGTGTTTTCGCCCAAAGCTGGCATTGTGTATCAACCATTGCAAAATATAAGTTTGTATGCAAGTTATGCTAACAACTTTACTGCTAATACAGGAGTTGATGTAAATGGAAATGCTTTGCCTGCCTCTATCATTAATCAATATGAAGTGGGAGTAAAAAGCAGTTTTTTAAATGGCAAGCTAAATGCTAATTTGAGTGTGTATAAAATTATCAATAGTAATTTTGCAGAGCAAGCACCATACAAAGCAGATGGTGTAACACCTAATAATGATGCAAATGTAAAAATGCTATCAGGAGAAACAACAAGCGATGGTTTTGAAATTGGTATAAATGCAAACCTTTCTTCTAATTTTTATTTTGTAACGGGATACAGTTATAACTTTATAAGGTTCTCTCGTACTGTTGGTACTAAAGGTTCAAACATTGAAGGAGAAGAATTAATCAATGCACCTAATCATACAGCCAATGCAAGTGTATTTTATATTTTTTCGAAAGGTATTTTAAAAGGAGTTAAAATAGGTGCAACAGGTTTTTATACAGGCACTCGTTTTGGAGGGTTTAATAATAAAGTAGGACAAACATTTATTGGCAGCCGAATGATTTCTTTATCAGATTTTACAACTGTTGATATATCGGCAGCTTATAGCTTTAAAAAGTTTTCTCTTCAATGCAAACTATCCAATATTTTTAATGAGTTAAATTATTTAGTGCATGATAATTATAGTATTTCGCCAATAACACCCACACAATTTATGACAACACTTAGTTATAAATTTTAAGGAGTAAAAATGGTAAAGATTTTTTTTCAAAGCCTTTGATAATTTGTCAAAGGTTTTTGTTTTTACATTTGTTCAAAAATATTTTATGCAACAATTAGGTATTGGCTCTATCGTAGAGCATCCTCATTTTAATAAAGGAGTAGTGGTAGATATTGGTAGTGAGTTTTATACTATTTGGTTTAAATCGCAAAACAATACAAAGAGTATTAGTAAAGATTTTGAATTGAAGATTATTACAGCCACAGATGCTATTCAAACTACGACTAATACTATTTCATTGGCAGATATTGAGTTTGCACTCAATAATATTTTAGAACAACGCTTACATGAATTTCAATTAGTACCTATGGCTAATAAATGGAATAATGGTACAATGATTTTACAACCTGCAGATGCAACACTTCAGCAAAAAGAAATTCCTATAGAAATTTTCTTTCATAAAATTGTTATGGTAAGAGATAGATTGAGATTGATTGAACAAAAAATTAATGCTCATAAAGTTTTGACAGATGAAGAAAAAGTAGATATTCAACAATATATTACTGCTATTTATGGGTCATTAACTACGTTTAATGTATTGTTTAAAGAAGCACATCATCAATTCAAAGGAACAGGAAAAATTGAGTAATTTTTTAAAATTGATTTTACTACTTTTACGGCTTAATTAAATTTCTACGATGAAAAAAATATTTTTATTAGCAGTATGCACTGTAATTATTTCAGTAAGCTATGCACAAAAACTAACGCCAGATGAAGCAGCAAAACGTATTGGCGATACAGTAACAGTTTGTGGTAAAATTTATGGCGGAAAATTTTTTGATAAAAATAAATTAACCTTGTTAAACATGGGTGCTGCTTATCCTAAATCTCCTCTAACCATTGTTATTTATGGAGAAAACAGAGACAAATTTAAAAATGCCCCCGAAGTATTTTATAGCAATAAGAATGTTTGTATAAAAGGCTTGGTACAAGAGTTTAAAGGCAAACCTCAAATAATAATTAAAGAAGAGAATGAAATTATATCTGAATAATACAATGATGATGAAGAAAATTTTATTATACCTTACACTAATTGTATTTGTTACATCTTGTACAAAAGATTCAGGCAATGGCGGAAATACTGCATCGCAAGAATTAATATTAACTGATGTAGCTTATACCTCTTCGTCAAGTGTTGAGCAAAAAATGGATGTTTATTTGCCAGCAAACAGAAGTACAGCAACTACTTACACTTTAATAATGATTCATGGAGGAAGTTGGAGTGGTGGCGATAAAAGTGATTTTAATACTGACTTAACTACTTTAAGACCTATGCTTGGCAACTATGCTGTTTTTAATATCAATTATCGTTTGGCAAATGGAAGCTCTGTGCTTTTGCAACAACAAATAGATGATGTTAATAGTGCATTGAGTTTTATATACAGTAAAGCAAATGAATATGCAATTAACACTTCTAAAATAGGAGTAATGGGAGCAAGTGCTGGTGCACATTTAGCTTTATTGAAATCGTACAAATACAATACAGATAACAAAATTGTTGCAGTAGTAGATTTATTTGGACCAACAGATATGACTGCTATGTACAACAATCATCCTTATCCTGTTTATGCACAGCCTATCATTCAAAATGTGATGGGTGCAACGCCAACTACCAATGCTTCTGCCTATTTTAATGGAAGCCCTATTAATTTTGTTACAACTAATACGCCACCAACCATTATTTTTCATGGTACTGCCGATGAAGTTGTACCTATTGCACAAAGTATTAACTTACGCAATGCTCTTGATGTTGCCAATGTTTCCTATTCATACAATACATACACAGGTGAAGGACATGGCTGGACTGGTGCTTACTTAACAGATACTTACAACAAGGCTGTTAATTTTATTAAGAATTATGTAAAATAAAAATGTAGAAAAAATTATTTTTTCTTAAAGAGGCAGAATAAAAAATTTTGAACTGTATTAAAGGGTGTTAAGTGGTCTTCGTATTTTGATTGAATTTTTTCGAAATTATGTTTAAACTTTTCTGCTAAGGTAGCTGCTGTATATTGTGTAATGTTTAAGCCACTACATTGAGTTGGTCCTTTATCAGAAAATGTTGCAATAAGCATATACTTATTTACTGTATTACTTGCAAGTGTTATGTAATTATTTATTTCGTCTTCTGTGGTTAAGAAATGAAATGCAGCTCTGTCGTGCCATACATCATATTTTGTGGTAGAACGAAATGATAAAATATCACTTACAATCCATTGTACATTTTTTGCTTTACTGCCTAATCTTTCTTTTGTTTTTTCAATGGCTTTTGCCGAAATATCTACTACTGTAATATTGTTGTAACCTTGCTCCAGCAAACAATCTACTACATTGCTTTCGCCTCCTCCAACATCTATGATGCTTGCATTTTTTGGAAGTTGTAAGGATTGAATATAATTGAGAGATGTAGTAGGATTTTTTTGTGTCCAGCTAACTTCGTTTGGTTTTTTTGTTTGATAAATATTTTCCCAATGTTGTTGTTTGCTAATGTTGGTTTGCATGTTTAATTGTAATTATTATTGTGGCATAGAATAGTAATTGTACAAGTGTGCGACGCAACGAGAGCTTCATTTTTATTGTGCTGCTTAGTTCCTAAAAAATTATTTTATCATTCTGCCTGGAAAATCTTCCATAGCAATACCATAGGTTTTACTTGGCTCTGCTGCTAATGTTATTTCTAAAATTCCGCCTTTAATAATATCGGAATGTTTGATGTATAATTTATGATAAGGCTCGCCATTGAGTGTGATGTTTTTGATGAATTTATTTTTTTCGTTTGCTTCTTTTACAATAACTCTAAACAAATTACCACTGGGCAATTGCAATGCACTTTCTTGCACCAACGGAATGCTTAAAACATATTCGCCATTGGCAGGATTTACAGGGTAAAAACCTAACACACCAAACACATACCAGGCACTCATTTGACCACAATCTTCATTACCTGGTAAACCATCTGGTTTGTTGCTGTATAATGTGGTGCAAATTTGTTTTATTTTTTCTGCTGTTTTGTGTGGCTTGCCAATGTAGTTGTATAAATAAGCAATGTGATGGCTTGGCTCGTTGCCATGTACATATTGCCCAATCATACCACTAATATCTGGAGGAACATGAGAGCCTGTGAGTTTAGAATCTGCTTCAAAAAGTGCATCTAATTTTGCTTCAAATTTTTTTGCACCGCCCATATAATTTATTAAAGCATACACATCGTGTGGTGCAAACCAAGAGTGTTGCCAAGCATTTCCTTCTGTGTAAGCTGTTTTTGCTCCATCATGTTCTGTATGATAAGGATCAAAAGGTGTAACCCAATGCCCATTGCTATTTTTAGGACGAGCAAAGCCTGTTTTTTTATCAAAAACATTTCGCCAGTTGATGCTTCTTCTTATAAACTCTCTGTAATCTGCTGCTTTTCCTAATCGTTTTGCTACTTGTGCTATGCACCAATCATCAAATGAATATTCCAAAGTTATTGTAACACTTTCGCCTGCTAAATCTGCTGGAACAAAACCATATTTTCTGTACAAGTCTGTTGCTCTTATATTTTGATTGGCACTTGCTTTCATGGCTTCATAAGCTTTGTTGTAATCGAAGCCTGTAATGCCTTTTAAAATAGCATCTGCAATAATGGGCACTGCATGATAACCAGTCATACAATTGGTTTCATTGAATTGTAATTCCCATACAGGCAACAAACCATATTGGTCGTAAAAAGTAAGATAAGAATTGATAATTGAAGGCACTAATTCTGTTTGCGTAAGCGTTAGTAAAGGATTGGCTGCTCTAAAAGTATCCCATAAAGATTGAACAGTGTAAATAGATTTTCCATGTTCTATATTTCCTTTTGCTCCTTTGTAATTACCATATCTATCACTAAAACGATTGGGTGCTAAATAAGTGTGGTATAAGGCTGTATAAAAGGTTTGTTTTAAAGCAATATCCTCAGTACGAATTTGTAGTTTTCTTAATTCGCGTTCCCAAATATTTTCAGCATTTAATTTTACATTATCAAAATTCCAATCTGGAATTTCGTTTAAACTTTCTAAAGCTCCTTCATAATCTGCACTACTTAAACCCACTTTCATTAAAACTTTTTCGCCTGTTGTTGTTTCAAATTCTAAGAAAGCTTTTAAATCTTGTGCAGTGTAATTGGTAGTATCAATTTTTTCTTTATTAGCAATTAATACCAAGTTTTTTATGGGTTTATTTAAACGAACAGCAAAATATATTTTTTGATAAGGAGCCCAACCTTTACTAAAACGATAACCAACGAAAGTGGTATCGTTTATTTTTTTAAAATTACATTCTATGGCTTTATCGTAGTTAATGGCAAAACCTAAATCGAATTTTATAGTAGCATTTTTTGAAGCAGGAAAAGTGTAACGATGAAAGCCACAACGAATGGTGGTTGTTAGCTCTGTCCAAATGTCAAAATCTTTTAAATGCACTGCATAATAACCAGGTTTTGCAGATTCTTGTTTGTGAGAAAAACGACTTGTAATTTTTTCAGCAGTAGCAGTTTTGTTTACCATAGGAAGTACAGAAATATCACATAAATCGCCAACGCCAGTGCCACTTAAATGTGTATGGCTAAAGCCTTGTATAACACTATCGCTATAGTGATAGCCACTGCTCCAATCCCAACCATTTGTGCCATTATCTGGACTTAATTGCACCATTGCAAAAGGAATAGTTGCACCAGGGTAAGTGTGTCCATGTCCATCTGTTCCTATAAAAGGATTTACTAAATCTACCAATCGTTGTTGAGCAAAAATGGTAAAAGTGGAGAGCAGAGTTGATAAAAGTAATATGCTTTTTTTCATTACTAAAAAGTGATTTTATTTTGCAAATGAACCTATATTGGTGCTGAAAATTTTTACAGCAATCGCTAAAAGAATTACACCAAAAAATTTACGAACTGCCAATAAACCGGCTTTGCCCAAAATTCTTTCTATTAAATTCAACGATTTTAGTGCAGCATAAATAATTACAAGATTTATTAAAATGCCAATAAGTATAACCATTTCATCGAAATTTGCTTTCAAACTCATTACAGTTGTTAATGTACCACTTCCTGCAATTACAGGAAATGCAATAGGTACCACAGTTCCAGCTTTTGCATCTGAATCGCCTTTGAAAATTTCATGCCCTAAAACCATTTCTAAACCTAATAAAAAAATTACAATAGAACCACCAACAGCAAAACTTTTTACATCTATACCTAAAATATTTAAAAATGATTTCCCTAAGAAAAGAAATAAAATCATTAAACCACCAGAAACCAATGTTGCTTGAAATGAACGAATAGTGCCGCCCATCTTGTCTTTTAAAGAAATTAATAAAGGTATAGAGCCTACTACATCTATTACAGCAAACAATGTAAAGGTTACTGTAAGTAATTCATCTGTTGTAAATTTCATATCGTTTCATTTTCAAATTAAAAATAGAACAAAGCTTTAAGTTTTAAAAATAAAAACATCTTGTTTAAAAACAAGATGTTTTACAAAATAGTATTTATTTCAAAAATTTATTGTACTATTTCAGAAATATTTTTTACCAATTAAAAGTTACTCCAACATTTATTAAAGTAGGTATAGTATTGTAACCATTTACTTCAAAAAATTTGGTATTGGTTAAATTTTGTACATCTACAAAACACTTTACAGAACTGTGTAATTGGTACTCTGCATAAGCATTTAACAAGTAATAACTTTTCAACTGAATATCTGCTTTTGCATAACCTCCTACATCGTATCTATTATCTACAAATTTATTGCTTACAGAAACATATAATTGTTTTAAAGGCTGCCAACCTACTGTAAGGTTTACAATATTTTTAGGTCTGCGTAATAAATAATTGTAAGTAACAGTATCCATATTTGTTATACGGTTTTGCGATGTTTCTGAAAAAGATTGTGTAGTGTAGTTTCCTGTAATTGTAATTTGTTTTATAGGTTTTACAGAAAACTCAAGTTCTAATCCTGTAACGTGTTGCTTAATGAAATTGTAGTATTTATAAGTTATGTAATTATAATCTATACCATTATCTATTTTTCTGGTAAAATAAACAGCCCTTGCATTTATTTTTTTATTAGCATATTGTACACCTGCTTCAAAATTGATTGATTTTTCTGCTTTTAAATCTTGATTGCCACTCCATGTATCATACAACTGATAAATGCTTGGTGATTTAAACCCTGAAGCAATACTTGTTAAAATTTTCCAATTATCTGTTAGGTTGTAAGATGGATTAAAAGTAAAAGTGCTTACACTACCATAACGTGAGTGATTATTTATTCTGCCTCCTAATTCTACATTTAATTTATTGTTTAAACTGTTGTATAATGCAGATGCATAAACAGAATACTGATTCATAGAGGTATCTTTATAAGCACTTAAACCCCAAGCTGTAGAATTGTAAGCACCATCCATTGATGCAAAACGAAAATCATTACCAACTAATACAGTAAAGCGTTTGGCTATTTTGTACGAAGCATATAATTCATAAAAATTACCAATTCCTTTATAATCATCTGTTGTATAGGTTGTATGACCTGTGCTAAAGCCATCATCATAATGTCTTTTGGTTTCGCTATATTGGTAATTACCTACAACAGTTAGTTGAGTTGTTTTATAGTTAAAACCAACACCTGTATTTAAGGTTGCATTATCAATAAAATAATCTCTTTTATCTGTAAATACACCAGCATCAATATCTGCTTTATAACTGCTGTGCTGCACAAAAGTTCTTACAGAAAATTTATTGGTAAATTGATATTGTACCGATGCGTTTAATACATTGCCTTTATAACCATCGTTATCAAAATTTTTATTGCCAGCACTATCATAAGCACTTGAAAAACCATCGGTTTTTAGTTGAGCAAAACGTGCTGTGTACATGAGTTTATTTACTTTTCCAAACAACTGAAAATTATTTCTTGAAGTATTTTTATTACCAAAAGTTGTAGTAGCTTTTATGTTTACTGGTTTCTCTACATTTTTTTTAATAGTAATAATATTAATTACTCCTGCAATAGCATCACTACCATACAAAGTGCTTTGAGCTCCTTTGCAAATTTCTATTCTTTCGATGTCGTTGATAGAAAACAAATTCAAATCATAATCTGTAGAAATAGTGCTTGGGTCATTCATAGGAATACCATCCATTAAAATTAAAGTTCTGCCTGCATTAGCTCCACGCATATATACAGTTTGTACACTACCTGTATTGTTCAAAGAGCCTAATACTACTACTCCTGCTTGTTCATTTAAAATTTGCCCTACCGATTTCCCTTCACTTTTTTCAAGTTGTTCTTTGTCAATAACAGTAATTACTTTACCAGTTGTGTTTTGCTTTTGTTCTACTTTAAAAGGAGTAGTTACTGTAACTTTTTCTAAAGGTTTACCACTAAGGGTGTCTTGCTGTGCAAAGCTGTTTAATGTTGCACCAAGTGCAATAAGCGTTAAAATTTTTTTGCTCATTGTTAATTTGTTTTTAATTGTGAAACAATGAGCTTTCAGGAAATAAATAGCGGAGATATAAATTGCTGTTAAGAGCCATTTACATTCCATGCCTTTCGCCCGAAAGCCTTGAATGAATTGTATTTGGCAGGTCTTCTGACTTAGCAGCTATTTCAAATGCCTTCCCATTTTTTACAAACAGTGGCTTGTAGTATTGAAATATTATTCTTTTTACAGAATGCTACTTTACAGCTACGGGGATAGTTCATGCTTTTCACATGATTCCCTTTTAATCATCTGCTTGAAGCAGATAAACCAAATTCGGTGCAAATGTGCAATAATTTTTTTTAAAACCGCAAATAAAATTTCGCACTCAATTTTAAATAACTTAAAAATATTTTAATATACCCAATACCCACCAAAATGTATAAAGTATAAAGATTAACTTGCAAACAGAATTTTTTTTATTGAATTTTATAAAAAATTGCATCTAATAGAAAATTTAAAGTTTAAGTTATGAAACGTATTTGGATTTTTATGTTGGCAGCTCTTGGTTTTATTGCAGCAGTTTTTCCTTCTGAAGGTCCCAGAAAAGTAGCATTAATTATTGCCATTGCAGATTATTCTGATGCTCCAGGTTGGAGAAATTTAAGCAGTATGAACGATGTAAGATATGTAAAAGATGCTTTGTTAAAAGTAGGTTTTGAAGCCAATAATATTGATACACTTGTTAATAAAGCTGCAACCAAAAAAGGTATGATTGATGCATTGGAAAAATTATATAATAAAGTAAACGAAGGCGATATTGTTTATTTTCAATTCTCTGGTCATGGGCAACAAATACAAGATGACAATGGCGATGAATTAGATGGTTATGACGAAGCCTTAATACCTGCTGATGCTCCAGCAACTTGGGATCCTATTTCTTACAAAGGAGAAAACCATTTTAGAGATGATTTATTGGGCGAAAAATTAAATAAAATAAGAAAAAAAATTGGACCTAATGGAAGTCTTGTTGTATTAATAGATGCTTGTCATTCTGGTACAGCAACAAGAGATGCAGGTATTAAACGAGGAATGGAAAAACCATTTCTTACAGACCCTAATTATGTTCCCAAAATTAAAATTGATTTAAACAAACAAGCTGAGCAAGGCTTATTAGAAGGCTTTTCTGGAGGTATGGGTAATATGATTGTTTTTAGTGCAAGTAGCCCTAACCAACCTAATTATGAAATGAAAGACAACAACAATAATGGAGTTGGTTCTTTAAGTTATGCTTTTGCAAAATCAATAGCAGATTTACCTGCTGAAAGCAATTACAGAACATTATTTCATAAAATGAAAGCCATTATTCAAGGCGATATTCCCAATCAAATTCCAATGATTGAAGGCGATTTGAATTTAGAAGTTTTTGGCGGGAAATACATACCTAAACCAAACATAATTGCTGTTGAACAAAAATTCAACAATGCTTCTAATAAATTCAATGATACTACCTTTTTGATTAGTGTGGGACAATTAAACAGTATTTATAAAGGAACTACTTTAAAAATTTATCCAGTTGGTAGCGAAGAACCTTATTGCGATGCAGTTGTAACCTCTGTTAGCACTTTTCAAAGTATTTGTAACAGTAATAAACCTTTGAAAAAAAGTGTAGCTTATGAAGCTAAAATTGATGCCTCAAGTGCAGGAAGCTTTTCAGCAGAATTAATGATTCAAAACAATGAACAAAATGCAAAAATTGCTAATACAGCAGCATCAAGTTTTATCAATTTTATCAAGCCTTTTCAGTTTTTATCTTTAGGCAACAATCCAGATTTTACTTTAGATATTACGAAAGACAATAAAGGTTCTTATACAGTAAGTTTATTGTCTAAAGGAGATGATGTAACCTATACCAGAACTATAAAAGACAGCCTTACAGCAGAAGATTGTAAATATTTTTTAGATGGCATTAAAAGAAACATGAGAGTAAAATATTTAAGAAATTTACCCGATGGTGGTGTATTGGCAAAAGATGTTACCGTAGAAATTGTACCCAAGAAAAAACAAGAAAATCAAAATGAAATTGTAATGGGTTGGAAAGATGCTTTTGAAATAAAAATTACCAATAATGGCAAATCTGATTATTACTACACTATTATTGATATTATGCCAGATAATGAAATGAAAGTTATATTGCCAGATGATACCAGTGAGCCTCAGGATTTTGTAATTCAACCAGGGCAAACCATTCCTATTGGTGAAATAGAAGTTGATGAAGGCACACCCAATGGAAAAGAAATGTTTAAAATTATTGTAAGTAAAATACCTATGGATTTAAGAAATGTGGTAAATAGAACTCGTACACGTAGTGCCAATGCAGCTATGAAATCTGTAGAAAGTGTAATAGATGATTTGTTCAAAGATAGCAATGATAACAGAGCTACACGTTCTTCTATAAGCAATGTAAAAGTAGATGAAGTAGGTATTTTAAGCTGTGGATTTACTATAAAAAAATAGCATTACAAAAGCTATCCTATTCTAAACAGAAAATTCAATAAGTGGGCACGCCCACTTATTTTTTTACCCTACATTTGCAAACCTTTATTAAAACAAAAATTCAACCAATATGGCAGCTAAAATTAAAGTGGCTAATCCTGTAGTAGAATTGGATGGCGATGAAATGACAAGAATAATTTGGAAGTTTATTAAGGATAAACTAATACTTCCTTATTTGGATATTGATATTAAGTACTACGACTTGGGCATAGAATATAGAGATGAAACCAACGACCAAGTTACTGTAGATGCTGCTAATGCCATTAAGCAATATGGTGTGGGCATTAAATGTGCTACTATTACTCCAGATGAACAACGTGTGGAAGAATTTAAGTTGAAACAAATGTGGAAAAGCCCCAACGGAACTATTCGTAATATTTTAGATGGCACTGTTTTTCGTGAACCTATTGTTTGCAATAATGTTCCTCGTTTAGTACCTAACTGGACTGCACCTATTTGCATAGGTCGTCATGCTTTTGGCGATCAATACAGAGCTACCGATTTTGTAACAAAAGGCAAAGGAAAACTTACCATTAAGTTTGAAGGGGAAGATGGAAATGTTATAGAGCATGAAGTATTTAATTTTAAAGGCGATGGCGTTGCATTGGCAATGTACAATACAGATGAAAGCATAAAAGGTTTTGCTAGAAGTTGCTTCAACACTGCATTACAAAAGAAATGGCCCTTGTATCTTTCTACAAAAAATACAATACTTAAAAAATACGATGGACGTTTTAAAGATATTTTTGAAGAAATTTATCAGCAGGAATTTAAAACTCAGTTTGATGCAGCAGGTATCACTTACGAGCATCGTTTAATTGATGATATGGTTGCAAGTGCATTAAAATGGAATGGCAATTTTGTATGGGCTTGTAAAAATTATGATGGAGATGTACAAAGCGATACAGTAGCTCAAGGCTTTGGTAGCTTAGGCTTAATGACTTCTACATTAGTTACACCTGATGGAAAAATTATGGAAGCAGAAGCTGCACATGGTACTGTTACAAGGCATTATCGTGAACATCAAAAAGGTAAGCCAACTTCTACCAATCCTATTGCTTCTATTTTTGCATGGACCAGAGGCTTAGAGTTTAGAGGTAAATTAGACAACAACAATGCACTAATAAAATTTGCTCATGCTTTAGAACAGGTTTGTGTTGAAGTAGTAGAAAGCGGTAAAATGACTAAAGATTTAGCAGTTTGTATTCATGGTAATAAAGTAAATCATGGCGAACATTATTTATATACTGAAGAGTTTTTAGATGAGTTGGATAAAGCTTTACAAGCAAAATTGGCTTAATAAAAAATTTCTTTTTTAAAAACTGCCGACCAGTCTGCAGTTTTTTTGTAAAACTCATCAATAAAAACGTAGTTTTAATACTCTAAAAAATTATATGGCATTTAAAACTTTTATTTTTTTAATAGCCTGCTTTATGGCAGGTGCATTAACGCCAGTGCAAGCTTTATTTAATTTTAAATTAGCTAAGGCTGTTAATAATACCATAACTTCTGCACTAATTTCTTTTTTAGTGGGCACGTTAATTTTATTAGGTTATTTATTGTACAAAAAACAATTACGATTTGATGTTGTTAATGTTGTAAAAACAGAACCTTATTGGATTTGGTTGGGTGGCGTTATTGGTGCTTATTATGTAGTAACGCTTACATATATTGTACCTAAAGTAGGTTCTTCTTTGGCATTTAGTTTAGTAATTGCAGGGCAATTAATTATTTCTCTTTTGGTAGATCATTATGGTTGGTTTGGTGTTCCAGTATCTCATATTACTGAAAAAAAAGTAATGGGTGTAGTTTTACTTGCTATGGCAATTTGGTTAATTAAAGAAAATTAAAAAAGCCCCGAATTAATCAGGGCTTGCAATAATAATTTTTGTTATTGTTATTAAAGTTTCTTGATAAACTCATCACTCATTCTTACATAATCTGTATTGCCTTGTTCAGTTGCAACAGCTTTACATTTTTCTGCACTTTGTTTAGCACTTACTTTATCGCCTAACTCTTTTTCAATTTTTGCTTTTAATAAATACATCCAAAAAGATTTAGGGCTTCCGTCTATTGCCTTTACTACACAGCTTAATGCTTTGTTATAATCTTTATCCCACTCATAATAAAAATTAGCAGCAGTATAATAAGTATTGGCACTTACTTTTTCAGCAGCTAAGGCTTGCTCTGTTTGGGTTCTTATTCTATCTTTTACATTTGTAGTTATAGGTAAACTTACAGCAGTATTTGCCCACATTAAATGCAGTTCACAACTTTCGGGAGTAATATTTGCAAATTGCATGGTAAACATTTCTACATTTTCTTTCATCTTCATAACTTTAGCAGTTACTCTTACCACATCGTTTTCTTGTTTATAAGCAGAGGGTTGATTAACTGTTGTATCTTTTGTTATTACAAGTGTCCATTCTGTTTTGCCAGGAATTGCCAATAAACCATATTTACCTGGTGCAATTTGTACACCATTGATAGATACATTGTCAGTAAACTTTAAAGTTGTAGCACCATTAGCTCCTGTACGCCATACATTGTTTAAAGGTGCTAATTCACTACCTTCTTTAAATACTGCTCTTCCTCTTACAGATGGACGAGAATAACTCAACTCTATTTTTCCAAGTCCAAATTCTTGTACCATATTTTGTGATGGGCTTGGTGCTGGCATTTTAATTTGAGCCTCTACACTACAACTCAAGTATGCAGCCAATGCTAATAATACTAATTGCTTCATATCTTTTTATTTTTTGCAAATTTATGACCTTAGGCTTTATAATTCTGTTTGTTTATTATAGAAAAGAATTGTCATGTTGAACGAAGTGAAACATCTGCCTGGCTTTAGTACAAACCCTCAAGAGATCCTTCGCTTCGCTCAGGATGACAAAATAAAGGAGGCTCAGGATGACAAAATAAAGGAGGCTCAGGATGACATAATAAAGGAGGCTCAGGATGACATAATAAAGGAGGCTCAGGATGACATAAAGAGCTTGCTATATTCAAATAAATGAAGGTTATAGCTTTTTATCAATCCTTAAAATGGTAATTCATCTTCAGGGGCTGCCTCTGAAATATCATTTATGGGTGCTGGTGAATTTTGTTGTATTGGTGTGGTTGGTGCAGTATAAGCATTATCAGTATTTTTTGTTCCTAACAACTGAATATTTTGTATGCGTAAGGTAAGCGATGCACCTTGTCTGCCATCTTGTGTAGTATAACTTCTTACATCTGGATTTCCTTCTACAAAAATTTGTGTACCTTTTTTTAAGTAAGGTGCAATAGCTGTTCTATCTGTCCAATAAGCACATTCTACCCAAATAGTTCTGTCTTTTTGGTTGCCTTGAGCATCTTTATAACGCTCTGTATGTGCCATGTTGAAATTGATAACATTTTTTCCGTTTACAGAGTTTACAACAGCATCTTTTCCAAGATTGCCAATTACTTGTAGCTTAATCATAATGGTTCGTTTTGGTAAATTGAGTTAATAATAAAAATTGAAATTAGTTTGCCAAGATAATTAAAACAAGAATTGCTTGTAAAATTTTTCTCCACTTTTTGTAAAAGATGCAATAAAAGAATGTGTATTACATTGATTCTAAAAACTCTTGTAATTCTATTTCCGATTTGAATTTTACTTCTCTGGCTTTGCTTCCTTGATTAGGACCTACAATACCAGCTCTTTCTAATTGATCCATTAATCTTCCTGCTCTGTTGTAACCTAATTTCATTCTTCTTTGTATTAAAGAGGTAGAGCCTACTTGATTTTGAACAATTAATTTAGCAGCATCTTCAAACAAAACATCTCTATCATCTAATTCAAAATCTTTATTTCCTTCTTCTTTTTCATCATTGTATTCTGGCAGTAAAAATGCTTCTGGATATCCTCTTTGATTTCCTATAAATTCACAAATTTTTTCTACTTCTGGTGTATCTACAAAAGCACATTGTAATCTTGTTACTTCGCCATTATAGCTTACAAGCATATCGCCTTTGCCAATTAATTGGTCTGCACCACCAGCATCTAAAATAGTTCTGCTATCAATTTTAGAAGAAACTTTAAATGCAATACGAGCAGGGAAATTTGCTTTAATAGTACCTGTAATAATGTTTACAGATGGGCGTTGCGTAGCAATAATTAAATGGATACCAATGGCCCTTGCTAACTGTGCCAAACGTGCAATAGGCATTTCAATTTCTTTTCCTGCCGTCATAATTAAATCTGCAAATTCATCTACCACTAATACAATGAATGGTAAATATTGATGACCACGTTTTGGATTAAGTTTTCTTTGTGTAAATTTTTCATTGTATTCTTTAATGTTACGACAACCCGCTTCTTTCAATAAATCGTAACGATTATCCATTTCTATACAAAGAGCATTTAAAGTGTGCACAACTTTTTTGGTATCGGTAATAATACTTTCTTCTTCGCCAGGCAGTTTTGCTAAAAAATGTTTTTCAATAATTCTGTATAAACTTAATTCTACTTTTTTAGGATCTACTAAAACAAATTTTAATTGTGAGGGATGTTTTTTATACAACAAAGAAACCAACAAAGCATTTACACCTACTGACTTTCCCTGACCTGTAGCTCCTGCCATTAATAAGTGAGGCATGGCTGCTAAATCTACAATAAAGTTTTCGTTATCAATTTTTTTACCAATAGCAATAGGTAAAGAATATTTATTGTTTTGAAATTTTTCGCTACTTAATAATGTACGCATACTAACAATAGTTTTACGAACATTAGGTACTTCAATACCAACAGTGCCTTTGCCTGGAATGGGTGCTATAATACGAATGCCTAAGGCTGCTAAACTCAATGCTATATCGTCTTCTAAGTTTTTTATACGACTAATACGAACACCTGGTGCTGGAATAATTTCATACAAAGTAACTGTAGGACCAACTGTTGCAGAAATGCGTTGAATGGTTATATCATAATTTTTTAGTGTAGCTATAATTTGATTTTTATTTGCTTCTAATTCTGCTGGGTCATGTATAATTTTTTCACTTCCATGTGTTTCTAATAAATCTAATTCGGGAAATTTATAATCTCTTAAATCTAAAGTGGGGTCGTAATTTACTGTTGCTAATTCATCACTTTTAATTTCCAGAGCTGTATTGTCTTCTGTTTCATCAGTAGTTTCTTCTTCTAATTTTTCATCATCATCATCTTCTTCTTCAAAATTTTCTTCTTCAACAGATTCTTTTATTTCTAAGCTTAAATCATTGTCATTGCTTGAAGTTGTTGTGTCTGCAAATTTTTCATTAATAGATAAAGGCGTATTTATAGCTAATGCTTCATTCAATTCAACTCCTGTTGTTGTTAGGACTTCATTTTCATTTTCTTCATTTTCTTTTTCGGTAACATTAAATTTAGTGAGTTCGGTTTCCTCTGCATCAGGCATAATTACAGTAACACCATTGCCCTCAGCTTTTAATTTGTTGTTGCTTATGGGTTCTTCTATATTTTGATGAATAATTAATTTTTCTGCATCATCTTCTTCAAAGGAATCTTCTATTTTATTTTCTACATCATCATCTTCTGTTTTTTCATCATTATTAACAACAATATTTTCTTTCTTCTTTGAGGTAAATAAATTTTTTAAAAATTGTTCAGGATAAGTAAATGTAGGATTGAAACGCCAAATAAAATATGCAAAAACACTCAGCAATAAAATTGCTCCTGTACCAAAACCTCCAATCCATTTTATCATCCAATCATTTATTAATTCTCCTACTGCACCACCCCAACTAAAGTTTGATGAAGCAGTAACAAACGCCATTGCTACACTTATAATAATTAAACCAGTTATTAGGTATCGTAAATTTCTTTTTATTGAAAATATTTTTTTACCAAACGTTAGGTTTATGCCTAATACAAAAAAGAAAGTACAGAATAAATAAGATGCAATACCAAACCCTTTGTAAATAAAATTATGAGCAGTATAAGCACCTAAAACACCCAACAAATTATTAACTTGTACATCGCTGGTTGAAAATATTTTTATTCCAAAACGATGCACTTTATCTTGGTCTTCTTGCCAAGTAAATAAGTAAGATGTAAAAGCTATGAATAAAAAAACAGTAAACACAATGCTTACTGCACCTAATATTTTTGTAGTACGTTCATCTTTTACCACTTCAGCAACAGAAACTTCAGCAACTTTATCAGTTGTTAATTCTTCTGAACTTGGTACTTCTTCTTTTTTCTTTTTTAAGCGATTGGCCATAGAATAGGCAAATATAATTTTGCCTAAGCTACAAAGCAGCTAATAAAATGTACAGATATGTGGATTACTTTTTGTTAAAAGCAGTTGTAGTAACTAAAAGTGGATAACTTATTGTTATAAAATTAAGCATTATGAAAGGTTGCTGCTATTTCATCAATCTTATTTTCTACATTAAAAAAACCGGCAACTTTTCTTATCACTTCTTCTACCAAAGCATCAGGGCAGCTTGCTCCACTTGTAATTAAAACCTTTACAGGTTTTTTTTCAGGAAAATAATTATGTACTGTACTTATTTCTTTTGTTTTCCAGTTGCAATGTATCAACTCATTTTTACTAATTAATTTTTCGGCAGACTCTATAAAATAAGTAGGTAACTTTCTTTCACACAACTCTACTAAATGTGAAGTATTAGAAGATTTATAACCACCTATAACTATTGCTAAATCTGCTGGCGTATCCAACATGCCATTTACTGCACTTTGATTATCGTTAGTAGCATAACACAATGTATCTCTTGTATCTGCAAAATGTTCAGCAATGGTAGATGCAGTTAAGCTGTAATGCTTTTTCATTACATTTTTTAAATAATCTGCTATGGCTTGTGTATCTGTTGCTAATTGTGTTGTTTGATTTATTACACCTAATTTTTGTAAATCTTTTTTTACATCAAAACCTTTGCTGTAACGACTTTCAAACTCTGTGTAAAATTGTTCTGCTGGTTTTTCGCCTGTAATATATTTTCCTAATTCTATGGTTTCGTTCATGTCATTTACAATAACAGTAGGTGCCATAGAAGAAGCATGAGAAAAAGTAGCTCTTGTTTCTTCGTGATTGGGTTTTCCATGCACTACAATACTGTAACCCTTTGCAGCAATTTGCTCTCCTCTGTTCCAAACTTTTTCTACAAAAGGGCAGGTAGTATTAAATTTTTCAGAAGAAGCTCCTTTTTTATTTAACATACTTTCTATTGAAAGTGTTGTACCAAATGCAGGAATTAAAACAATATCATCTTTGTTTACATCATCAAATGGAATTATTTGCTTGCCATGTGTATCTTGTAAAAACTTTACGCCATTGGCTTTTAAATCGCTATTAACTTTTGGGTTATGAATTATTTCGCTTAATAAATAAATTTGTTTGTCTTTGTTTTCTTCAATCGTTTTAAAAGCAATTTCAATAGCATTTTCTACACCATAACAAAAACCAAAATGACGTGCAAGAAAAATTTGTAAATCGCCAAAATCTAATAAAGTAGGCGAAAAATCTTTCTTTAATTTATCGTCTTGTTTGCGTTTATTTTTTATAGCACTTATTAAACTGCTTCTATAATATGTAGGAACATCAAACTGTTTCATAGTATTGTAAAATCTGGAGCAAATGTATGAAGTAAGTATAAAGAAGTTACCTTAGCCCACTCAATATTTAGCTTCTTAAACATTTTATAAAATGAATTTTGAAATAAATAACCTAATTCGTAAAAATATTCAGGATATTATTACTGCAAACAATCAAGAAAATAATAATGAAACTAAAATTAAGTTGCATAAAAATGAAAATAGTTTAGGCAGCCCTTTGCCCAAATGGTACAATCGTTATCCTGATTTTTATCAAAAAATTTTAAAAGAAAATATTGCAAACATTAAAAACACAAATGCTGAAAATATTTTTTTAGGCAATGGCACAGAAGAGTGTATTGATGTTTTATACAAATGTTTTTGCGAACCAGAAAAAGATAATGTTATTGTTTGTCCACCTACAGATAATAGATATGAATTTGCTGCAAAAATTGCTAATGTAGAAGTTAAGAAAGCTGTTTTATTAGATGATTTTCAATTAGACTTAGTGCATTTAGAAAATTTGATAGATGAGCATACAAAAATTATTTGGATTGCTTCGCCCAATAATCCTACAGGCAATTCTATGAATAGAAATGATATTGAATTGTTGCTAAATAATTTTAACGGATTGGTAGTAATTGATGAAGCTTATATAAATTTTTCCAGACAAAAATCTTTTATTCAACTTCTTATAGATTATCCTAATTTAATTATTCTACAAACTTTTAGTAAAGCTTGGGGGCTTGCAGGTTTGCGTTTAAGTGTTTTGTTTGCAAATACTACCATAATTAATGCACTTACAGTTATAAAAAATCCATACAACATCAATACTGCAACGCAAGAATTAGTGTTAAAAGCCTTAGAAGAAATAGGGCAAGTAAATGGTATGATAAAATTATTGGTAGAAATGAGGCAAGCTTTAATTGAAGTATTTAAAGAAATTCCGTTTATTGAAAAAGTGTATGAAAGCGATGCCAATTTTATTTTAATAAGAGTACATGACGCAGCAGATTTATATCAATATTTATTATCAAAAAGTATTGCTGTACAAAATGTAAGCCATTTGCCTTTGTGCGAAAATTGTTTAAGAATAACTGTTGGTACTGAACAAGAAAATACAATTTTAATAGATGCCTTTGCTGATTATTTAGAATGATTTTAATGATTTTTTTTTAAAATTAAGGCAAAGAAAAATAATGTTGCCCTGAATCAAAATCTTTTTCTAAAGCATCAATTACAACTTGTAAATGCTTTTCATTGCTAATAAAATCTGCATTAGAAGCATCAATAAAAATGGTTTTTATATTGTGTTGTTTTATATAGCTGGTGTATGTTTCTTGTAAGTTGTATAAATATTCATCGGGTATTTGTTGTTCATAAGTTCTGTTGCGTTTTTTAATATTTTCTTGTAACTTAGTTACAGGTGCATGTAAATATATAAGTACATCAGGAAAAACAAGTTGATGATGAATAATATCAAATAACTGTTGGTACAATCTAAATTCTTCTTCAGGTAAATTAACTTTTGCAAAAAGCAAACATTTGGTAAACAAATAATCACTTATAGTAACCGATTGAAATAAATCTCTTGTATTTACCATATCCTTTAATTGTTTATATCTTTCAGCCATAAAAAACAGTTCTACAGGAAAAGCATATTGATTAGGGTTTTCATAAAATTTAGAAAGAAAAGGATTGTCTGCAAATTCTTCTAAAATAATTCTTGCATTATAATGTTTAGCAAGTAAATGAGTAAGTGTTGTTTTACCTGCTCCAATATTTCCTTCAACTGTTATAAAATGATGTTTCATACAAGGCTTCAAAATTAAAAGCCTATGATAGTATAATAATTAAATCTTGTTCACATCTAAATTATCTGTACACTGTTGTAATAATTGAAGAATAGATTTTTTTTCAACAGGATGAATAGCATGAGCAGCAATTTCTGCTAAAGCGGTTAAAGCAAATTTTCTAAGAGGCAATGCTGGGTGAGGTAATTGTAAAACATCGGTATTACAAATAAAATTTTCTATCAATAAAATATCAATATCAATAATTCTTGGTCCCATTTTTATGGTACGCACTCTACCCATTTTATTTTCAATAAATAATAATTTTTTCATTAATTCATCAGGGGCAATATTTGTGTGTAATTCCAATGCTTGATTATAAAAATTGGGTTGATTGGTAACACCCCAAGCAGCAGTTTCGTATATTGATGAAGCCTTTTTTATGATGCCACAATCTTGTTCAATTAAAGTTTTTGCTTTCAGTAAATTTTCTTTTCTGTTGCCCATATTGCCACCAGTAAGTAAATAAGCATTATAATATTTGTGTAAAGAGTGTTGCATTAAAATCAAAATATTTTAAAACAAAAAGAAAACATTTGCCGATGAATAAAAAAATATTTTTTCTACCAAGAATAAAATAGTTTTGTTTTCTTTTTTAAAAATATGCAAATAAAATACAACCAATTTAAGGCTTTGGCGGCAATAAGTAAAGCAAGCTTGCTTGCTATTGTAAAAAACCCAGGTTCTGTTTTTTTTAGCCTTGTTTTTCCATTAGTTTTTGTTTGGATTTTTGGCTCTTTTGGAAGCAATAGTTTTAGCAAAATAAATATTTCGTTCACTAAAACATCAGATACAAGTAATGTTGTTTATACTATTTTAAACAATTTGCCACAAATTAAAATTAGAACTTATAATAATGATAGTTTGCAAAAAGCAGATTTAGAAGCTGGGAGAATTGCAGCAGTTTTAAATATTTCAACAAATGATTCTGGAAGCAAACATAAATACCTCATTAACATTACATCTACCAATGCAACTTCATCTGAGTTAGCACAATTAAAACCAATTTTAGAAAATATTGCTATTAAAATAAATCCAGAAATTAACAACACTGTTCAGATAAAAGAAAATGTTTACGCTATAAGAGCATATAAACAAATAGATTTTATTTTACCTGGGCAAATAGGATTTTCTGTTTTATTTTCTACATTATTTGGCATTGCATTTACATTTTATAATTTAAGAGAACAGTTGGTATTAAAAAGGTTTTATGCTTCGCCTGTAAAAAAGCTAAATATATTGATTGGCGTGGGTTTGAGCCGATTATTCTTTCAACTATTAAACATTATAGTTTTAATTCTTGTAGGAAAATTTTGGTTGGGTTTTACTTTAATAAATGGCTTTACCACCTTTATAGAAATGATACTTGTTTCTATTTTAATGTTAATGGTTTTAATGGGCGTTGGTTTAATTTTTTCAAGCGTTGTAAAAACTGATGCAACAATTTCATTACTGATAAATTTATTTGCATTGCCACAAATGCTATTATCAGGCACATTTTTTCCTATTACCGTTTTTCCAAAATGGATGCAAGTTTTATGCAACATTTTTCCATTAACACATTTTAATACTGTTATGCGAAAAATATCTTTCGAAGGGTTAGGTTTATTAAGTGTTTGGCAAAATATTGGTGTAATTTGTTTGTGGGGCATTTTTGTTTATTTTTTGGTGTATAAAATATTTAAGTGGGAGTAAAAAATATTTCTTTGATGTAATTATTATATAAGTTTTAAAGAATTTTTTTATGCGTTTTATAAAATTGGGTGTTATAAGTTTTATTGTTTTATTTTTCATTTTTACAGCCATAGGCTTGCTATTGCCCTCTACTGTTGTAGTTTCAAGAGCTATAGATATTACAGCACATCAAGACACTGTTTTTAATAAAATGAAAAGTATATACGAATGGAAAAATTGGATAGCAGGTATGAATAAACCTGAGGTGAAAATTATTTCAGAAAAAGAAGCAGATTTGTTTGGTACAAAAGTTATAATTACTGCTGTAAAAGACGATGCTATTTATTCTAATTGGATAAGCAAAAAGAACAATACACAAGAAAGCATTATGAGAGTAATTCATAACAATAATTCTCCTCAAATTACTGTACAATGGCAGTTTACAGAAAAATTAAAATGGTATCCTTGGCAACGTTTTAGTAGCTTAATGAATGAAAGTATAACAGGAAAACAATTAGAAAATAATTTAGCTGCACTAAAAAAAATAGTAGAAGAAAAATAAAAAAGGTCTGATTAATATCAGACCCCAGTTGTGTACTAAACCTGGGCTCTTTAGGCTTCCAGGATTTTTGGATATTGCAGTCTTTCTGCTTTTAGAATATTGGGTTTACTTGCATTTTAGGTTGCAAAAACCTTGGTTTTTTTATTCAAAAGGATTTTAAAAACGGTTCAGCTTTTCTTGGAATTTTGGATTATTGTTTCTTAATACAATAGTTGATTTGTGTTATTGTTTTTACTACTTTTTAAGGATATTGTTTTTAAAAATTCTATCAACTGCTGTATTAAAATTACAACACAAACTTACATTGCATACCCTCTTTAAACAAGAGCAAAAACAACCTTTTTTAGCCCTACAGTTTTGTGCAAAAAATTAGTAAAAGGAGTAGCAACTGCTTCGTAATTTTACCAATTAGTAGAAGAGTAAAAAAGCTAAAACTTTCTTCTGTTTTTACTATCTGGTTTAAAAGCATTTATATTTGTATAGCTATGAGTGAAAAAATAAAAGTAATTATTACTGACGACCATGCATTGTTTAGACAAGGTGTGAAAGCTGCATTAAGTTTTAAAGAAGATATTGAGTTTTTGGGAGAAGCCGAAAATGGTATGCAACTTTTAACCATGCTCAAATATTTACAACCCGATATTATTTTATTAGACATTCAAATGCCTATTATGGATGGCATTGCAACACTGCCAGAAGTAAAAAAAATATTACCCAGTGTAAAAATTATTATGCTTACTATGCACAACGAAGTAACTTTAATTTCAAAGTTAATGGGCATTGGAGCTAATAGTTATTTAACCAAAGATTCCGATAGTGAATCAATTTATCAAGCCATAAAAACCTGTTACGAAAACGAATTTTTCTTTAATGAATTTACCAACAGAGCAATGCTTACAGGGTTAAGAACACAAAGCAATGCTGCAGCAAAACAAGATGATGATGCTGAATTAAGCGAAAAAGAATTAAGCGTTTTGAAACTAATGTGTGAAGAAAAAAGCACCAAAGAAATTGCTGAAATTGTAGAAATAAGCCCAAGAACTGTAGAAGCAATTAGAGACAGACTGAAAATAAAAACTGGTGCAAAATCTACAGCAGGTTTAATTTTATATGCTGTAAAACATGGGTTAATTGAAGCATAATAATTTTATCATTTAATTTATTTTTTGGAAATGCTAACAGCCAATGCTTTAATTAAGCAGTTTAATTTATTGCCACATCCCGAAGGTGGTTATTACAAAGAAACTTATAAAGCCACAGAACATATTGCCAAAAATGCTTTGCCAGAAAGGTTTCAAGCAGATAGATTTTTTTCTACTGCCATTTATTTTTTATTAGAAAAAGGAAATTTTTCAGCATTTCATAAAATAAAAAGCGATGAGTGTTGGCATTTTTATGCTGGCGAAACTTTATTGGTGTATGTAATACATACAACAGGAATTTTAGAAATAGTTCGTTTAGGAAATAATATTGAAAAGGGAGAAGTTTTTCAATATGTTGTACCAGCAAATTGTTGGTTTGCAAGTGAGCCTGCTGCTGATACAAACTTTAGTTTTGTGGGTTGTACTGTAGCTCCAGCTTTTGATTTTGCAGATTTTGAATTAGCCAAAGCAAATGCGTTAATTCAGCAATTTCCTCAACATGAAAATATTATAAAACGTTTGTGCAGATAATTTGTATCAATTAACTTTTCATGTTTTCGTATTGCAAAGGCACACCAAAATTTCCATTATTACACAATGCAATTACAGCTTGCAAATCATCTATTTTTTTAGCAGTAACTCTAATAATATTATCCATTATGGCTGGCTGAACTTTTAATCCACTTTCTTTTATAGCTTTTACAATTTTCTTAGCATCGTCTTGCTTTAAACCATTTTTTACACTTACATTTTTCTTTACAACTTTACCACTTGGGTAAGCATCTTTACTAAAATCAAAAGCATTGCCATCAATGCCTTGTTTCATGCTACGACTAATAAGTACATCAATAATTTGTTGCAATTTCATATCGCTATCGGCTTCTAATAAAATAGAAAATTCTTTTTTATTTAACTCAATAACTACATGGCTATCTCTAAAATCGAAACGATTGGTAATTTCTTTTTTTACAACATTTATAGCATTGTCCAATGTTTGAACATCTACTTTACTGGCAATATCAAATGATGGCATAATAATTAATTTAGTGGTATAAAAAAATAACCACATAGCTTAAAAATTCTATGTGGCTATACAATTTATTTAAAAATATTACCCTACAACTGCTGCATAGCCTGCACTATCCAATAATGCATCAATATCTGCAACATTATTTACAGTTAATTTTATTATCCAGCCTTCGCCATAAGAATCATTGTTTACCAATTCAGGATTGCTTTCTAAAGCTGTATTAAATTCTGTAACTGTACCTGCAACAGGCAAAAACAAATCACTTACTGTTTTTACAGCTTCTATTGTACCAAATACTTCATTGGCTTGTAAACTTTTTCCAACAGTATTAATATCTACATATACAATATCGCCTAATTCGCTTTGAGCAAATTCTGTAATACCAATAGTAGCAATATTGCCTTCAAGGCTTATCCATTCGTGTTCTTTAGTGTATTTTAAATTTGAAGGAAAATTCATAGTATTTAATTTTTTTTTGCAAATATTGTAAATTCTGCTGACAATGGTTATTATTTTTAGACAACCAGTTTAATTTTTAATTTCTTTTCCTGTTTTATAATTACAAATACCATACATCAGGTATTTATGTTTTTTAAAAAAGGAAACGCAAAATGCTATAGCTTTAAATCCGCAAAATTATATTCATGCGTTTTTTATTGGTTTGTTTTCTGTCTATTCCATTCTTGTTGCAAGCACAGCAGCCCGATAAAATTATTTGTAAGCATTTAAACAACAGAAATGGTTTAATGTATGGCGATATTAATGGCTTGGTGCAGGATAAAAATGGTTATATATGGTTTGCTGGCGAAGAAGGATTACAGCGTTATGATGGATATGAATTTGTAAATTATTTTCACAACCCCAATAAACCCGAAGCAACTTTTCCAAAAGGAAGATTAATGAGACTTGGTATAGACAGCAAAAACAGGTTGTGGATTAATTCTTTTTCTGATGGCTTTGGTTGGTACAACGCATTTACCAATACCAATAAACATTATACACCACATAATCAAAAGTTGCTTACATCAAATGCAGTTGGGTTTAGAGATTTTCTTTTTGCTAATGACTCTGTAACTTATTTGTGTGGCAATAATGGTATTGTAAAACTAATGAATGATGAAATTGTAAAAACTTTTACACCCGAGAACTCTGCACTGCAAGGAGGCTTAACAGGCAATATTGCAAAGGATAAAAACGGCAACTTTTGGATTGGCACAGTAAATGGTTTAAATTTTTTATCTGCCAACGAACAACATATATACAATCATACCAACAATACAGTTATTGCTGCCTTCGCCAACAATGTACTTAAAGATAATGTGGGCAATAAAGCTGCTATTGCCAAGCTATTCATCGACCATAAAAATAATCTTTGGATAAGTACATGGAAGCCTGAATTGTACAGGTATAATATTGATAAAAATATTTTAGAAACTATTGTGCTTCCCGAAAAAAAATCTTATGAATACGACAACCTGGTATATGATATTATAGAAGATAATGAACACAATATTTGGATAGGAACATCTAACAACGGGTTATATAAATATTCATATACAAACAATAGTTTTACGCATTTCCTGCATAATATTAACGATGCTCAAAGTATTGGCACTAATAGTATTCTTAAATTAATGAAAGACAGAGATGGCAATATTTGGTTGGCAGGAAGAAATATTATCAGCACGTTCAATCCCTCTTATAAATTAATACAGCCTATGCTGCCTAATGCTGCACATGCTGTATCTGCTGTAATGGTTGCAGCAGATAAAACATTGTGGGCTGCCGACGTAGAATGGTTGTATCATTTCAATGAACAACAAGTATTCATCAACAAATACAGACATCAGTATATTAATGAAAAAAAGAAAAATAGTGGCATTTGGGGATTAAAAGAATCTCGTAATGGAAAAGAAATATTTATTGAAAAAGAAAACGGGCTTGCCATTTTTAATAAGCAAACGAAAGCTGTTGATGATTTTAAAGAATTACTTGTTTTAAAAACCAACCCCGTTACAGACATCATTGAAACAAACAACGGCAATTTGTATTTATTAAGATGGTGGTGGGAGAAAAATTTAATTTTCCTTGACAGAAATAAAAGAACCGTAACACCTGTACAATTACCTATTGAAGATAAAAATAATTTTGAAATAGCTCATGCCATACAAAAAAATGATACAGTTTATTATCTGTTTTCAAAAAGAGGGTTAATGCTTCTACAAACAAATTCGCAACAGGTAAAAATGTTAGATGCTGATTATAGTGCAGGCTCATCTATATTGGTGAATAATAAGTTTTATGCTGCTACGGCTTCCACAGGAATTATTAAATATGATGTAGCCACTCAAAAAATTTCAACCATTGGCAAGTTTGAGGGATTTCCTGTAAATAACACTAAAAATATTGTTTATGCAGGGAATGATGAATTTTGGATTGCAACATCTTCTGGATTGATAAAATGGAAAGAATCTAAAAATATTTTTACAACATTTAGTGAAGATGAGGGGCTTGCACAACCATCTGTTTATGGCAATTCGCTAGTGGTAACAGGCAATGGAAAAATAGTTTTTAGCAATGGGAATTTATTAATGCTGGAAACACAACTAATAAAACAACAGCAACCGCCAACAGTAATTATTACAAGTTGTATGGCAGGAGATTCTTTGCTTTCTCCTGCTCAGTTAAACAACAATATAAAAATTAGTTATGCCAACAATGTAGTGCAGGTGCGTTTTGCAGCTATTAATTACCCCAGTCGTAATATTAAGTATGAGTATATGCTGCAAGGCTATGATAAAGAATGGAAAGACGGTAGTTTACGTTTTGTAAATTACACCAATCTTCCGCATGGTAATTATATTTTTAAAGTAAGAGCAGCCAATGATGAGGGTGTGTGGAGTAACGAAACAACACAGCTTCAATTTTATGTAACACAGGCGTTTTATAAAGCATGGTGGTTTTATGCATTACTTGGAGCTGTTTTACTTTTTGCATTATTATTTTATTACAGAATAAGAATAAACAGGATTTTAGAATTGCAAAAACTACGCAACAATATTTCAAGAGATTTGCATGACGAGGTGGGTTCTACACTAAGTGGTATTTCTATTCTCAGCACATCTGTTATAAATAATTTGGATCAGCAACCTTTAAAAACAAAAGAGTGGGTGCAACAAATAGGAAAAGATGCTCAAAATATGCTGAATGTAATGGATGATATTGTGTGGTCTATTAATCCTAAAATGGATAGCTTTGAAAATATTGTAAGCAGAATGAAAGAAACAGCTTATCATGTAGCAGAGGCTGCGGATATTAAAATACAGTTTAATGATGACGAGGGATTAAACAATATTTCTTTACCCATGCTTACAAAGAAAAATTTGTATTTAATTTTTAAAGAAACCATTAACAATGCTGTAAAACATGCAGCTTGTAACAATATTTTTATTACGCTTAAAAAACAAAATAAAAAACTTGTTCTTACTATAGCAGATGATGGAAAAGGATTTGATACTAATAATGAGGTAAACAGAAATGGCTTAAAGAACATAAAACAACGTGCAGCAGAAATTAATGCAACCATTACTTGTAAAAGTAAATTACAACAAGGCAGTATTATAGAACTAACCATTAGCTTGTAACCCTTTTATGGTATTGGCTATAGCTTTTCAATGAATATTTTTATGCAAGCAAATAATGATAATAATTTGAACATTAGAATTGCCATATTTGATGATAATGATGCTATACGTAATTCATTATACCAACTGTTGCATTTTACACCAGGTATAGAAGTTGCTGCTATGTTTGAAAACTGTGTACATGCAGTACAAAAAATAGAAGAAAGTTTACCTCGTGTAATATTGATGGATATTAATATGCCACAACAATCAGGTATTGATGCTGTAAAAGAAATAAAATCAATTTTTCCATCGGTGGATATAATTATGTTTACTGTTTTTGAAGAAGAAGAGCAAATATTTAAAGCCCTGAAAGCAGGAGCTACAGGCTATTTGCTCAAAAGAACACCCCCTGTAAAAATCATAGAAGCCATTCAGGAAGTAGTTGCAGGTGGAGCTCCCATGACTGCTGCTATTGCAAGAAAAGTAATGTTGTTTTTTAATCAACAGCAAAAACAACAAAGCAATAAAAACATTTTATCTACCAGAGAGCAAGATGTATTGAAGGGTTTAACAGAAGGTAAAAGCTATAAAATGATAGCCTCTAAGTTAGAAATAAGCGTAGAAACTGTAAGAACCTACATAAAACGCATTTATGAAAAAATGCACGTAAACTCCATGACTGAGGCAGTTGCTAAAGCCATTAAAGAAAAATGGTTTGGGTAAGATGAAGTTTAAAAATTTTGTTTTTCTTATCATTTAGCACGGAGTGAGAAATCTGCTCAAATTGTGTTAAGAAATTTGTCCCTACACTCGTAATGACGGAAGCCTCCCTTTGTCCCCCTTTTATGGTATTGTACAGGTTTAGTAAGTGAAATATTTTTGGTTTCAAAATTTAACTGATATGAAGCCTATCTTACTTGCTATTTTATCTATTACCTTATGCCATTACACAAATGCGCAAATAAGTCCTGTGGGTACTTATGATAATTGTAATGCCGCTATTAATCTTATCGTCAATACTACTTGTGTTACAGGTGCTGATACCTACACAACAGTTGGGGCAACTGCAAGCCCTCAAGCATCTGTTGATGTAGTTGGTGCTGATGATGATGTATGGTTTAAATTTACCACACAAGTTGGACAAACTGCTGCACAAATAAATATAATGAATTCTGCTGGCAGCTATAACAATCGTATAGAAGTATGGGCAAGTTGCAATGCAGCAAATGATATAGGTAACACTTTGGGCAATACTTTAAACGTTTCTTCTCTTTCTCCTAATACTACTTATTATGTAAGAGTATATACAACAGGTACTATTAATAAACTCACTACTTTTCAAATGTGTATAGTAAATAATACACCACCTCCGGCACCTCCAGCTTTTCCTAATGATGAATGTGCTTTTGCTACAGCCATTCCAATAAGTGCCAATCCTGTAACTTGTACACCAGTTCCAATAACAAATATTAATTCAACAGCAAGTGCCAATCCTCCTTCTTGTATGTCTTCGAGTTACAGAGATATTTGGTTGAAATTTACCCCATCGTCAGGAAATAGTGTAAAATTATTATTACAAAATTACACAGCTAATATAGGTTCGTCTTCTCCAACTTTTTATGCAGCAGTATATAGTGGAAGTTGTGCAAGCCTATCATTAATTGAATGTGGAACCGTTTATTTAAATAATGAAATAACTTTATCGGCTACTTATACTTCAGGGGTTACATATTATATAAGACTGCTCTGTGCTAATACTGATGAGGGTAGTTTTGAAGTTTGCTTGAAACAAGTTCCTTCGGTAGCTACTTATCCTATTTCGGCAGATAGTACTTGTACTAAAGCTATCCCTATTCATTCTTCTACAAACCTGTCTGCTGCATATACAGAAGGAGCTACCAATGGAATAAGAGTAGTAAATCAAAGAGATTGTTATGGCTACAATTCACCAAATGCATTGGCGTGGTATTCATTTACAGTGCCTAATAATGGAAATTATTTTGTGGACTTTATTGACTTTGTACGTTTGAGTTTAAATCAAAATGGTGCAGGATTTAGAATTTTGAAAAGAACTTCCTGTTATACCACAGGGACAGATACAATTATAACAAAACCTCCTGCTGGTACTTATGATACTGTATTATGCGTAAGCAGTATATTGTACGGAAACCAAAGTGTTTCATTAAATGCAGGCACTCAGTATTATCTTACAGTAATGGAAAACTCTTATAATGGAGGACGAGTAGCTTACAAAGTAAGAGTTGTTGGTGCTACTCCACCATCTAATGATGAAAGTACAGGAGCTATAACTGTGGTACAAGATGTTACCTGCACAGCAGGCAGTAATGCTACTACTACACGTTTCAGTACATTGAGTATTAGCCCAAGCCCAAGTGCATTGGCAGGTAGTGGTACATTTACGCAGGATGTTTGGTACAAGTTTGTTGCAACAACCACAACCGTAAATATTGTAGTAAGTCGCCCATCTGCCAGTACAAGAATTGCCATTTACGAAAGCAATGCAACAACACTTAAATACGACCCAACTACAAATAGCAGTTCTATTACTATAAATGCTTTAACGGTGGGTAATACTTATTATATACGTATCATAAATACTTCTGGTACACCAGTAACCCAAGAAGCAGACTTTACACTTTGTGTTTTTGGACCTTCTTCGAGTATTGCAGATGCCGTTGTTGCTTGTACTTCTTCAGATGCTACTCAAACTTCTACTAATAGTAGTACATGGCTAAATTTTACCAGAAGCGGTAAAAAAATATTATCCATTTTTGATGGACCTGCTTTTTCAGGAGCTACATTTACACCAAGAGGAATCATTAGTGTAAAATATTTTACCAATTCAGGAGGAATGCGATTAAATGCAGGTACAGCAGTACTTGACAGAAATTTTGAAATAAGTGATGGAGGGAATAACTTCAGTAACAGCCCTGTAAAAGTTAGATTTTATTTTACTGTCGCAGAGTTTAATACATTAATAGCAAATGCTGCAAGTGGTGGTATCAGTGCTCCTTATGAAATCAAAATTTACAGAATACCAGGAGCAAGTTGTACAAGTAATATTCCGCCGAGTGGTTTATATTACAATGTTGTAGGTTTTGGGCATTTATTTGAACCTACTGCCCCTGCAGTAGCTACAGGTTATTATGTAGATATGATTACTCCCAATTTTTCAGGATTCTTTTTGCAATATGCAGATAATAGTTTATTACCTGCTGTGTGTGGCAATTTTAATTATCTTGTAAACAATGATAAAGTTGTATTGACTTTTTCTACCCAAACAGAAAACAATGTTGCCGCTTTTGAAATTCAACGAAGCGAAAATGGATTTGATTTTACTACTATTGCTACTGTTGAAGCAAAGAATACTGCTACTGGTAGCAGTTATCAATATATAGATGAAAATATTAAGCCCAACAAAACATATTATTATCGTTTAAAACAAACCGACAAAGACGGTAAAGAACAATTTATCTGCAAAACCATACAGGTAAAGGTTTCAGGCAAAACAACCATGTTCAGTAATGCGTATCCTAATCCTGTAAAAAGTGAATGTAAGATAGATATATTGAAGCCAATTACAGGTAAAGCAGATATACAAATTGTAAATATGATGGGGCAAATAGTACATCAGCAAACATATTATTTATTGCCATCTCATACACAACTAAATATACAAACAGGTAGTATAAAAGCAGGGATATATTCTGTAAGAATAGTTACTGCCAGTGGCTCTCAAGCCCAACAAATTATAAAAATGTAGTGTTTTCATTGGGGGTTAAACACAAATAAAGGCGAAAGATGTATTTCCTTCGCCTTTATTTATTGATAAAGTTGTTGAGAATTATTAAATAAATATGTTTGTTTGTATTGTCATTTTTTTAAGTATTACAAGTAACATAAAATAAATGTAATGTGCAATAAGAATTTAATTCAACATTCTTATTTTCATCCTTACATCTTTTGTTGGTCTATCCATTGTTCTTGTTTGTACATTGGCTATTTTATCAATAACATTTAAACTAGAAATTACTTCTCCAAAAACGGTATAATTTTGGTCTAAAAAAGGCGTACCACCTATCCGCTCATAAATTTCTTTTTGTTGTTTACTGTAAACAAAGTTGGGTGCATTGGGTTTTATACGTTGTTCATACACTTGATTTAATTGAGCACTATCCATTTTTTTTCCTTGCACCAAATAAAACTGACAGTTGCTGCTTGCCTTTTCTGGATTGCCATCTCTTGCAGCAGCCAAAGCTCCTTTTTTATGAAAAAAATTATTTCTAAATTCTGCTGGTATTCTTTCATTACCTGGTGCTGAGCCATCTCCTAACATAGCAAGGCTATCAGCATGTTTACTTGTAGGATCGCCTCCTTGAATCATAAACCCTTTTATAACTCTGTGAAATAAAAGGCTATCGTAAAACCCTTGCTGAACAAGCTTAATAAAATTATCTCGGTGCAATGGTGTTTCATTGTACAAACGAACAATCATTACACCATAATCTGTACTTATTTCTACTAATCTTTCTTTGGTTGTAGTATTTTTTGTTACTGCTTTTTGAGCAAATAAGTTTATGCTAATTATAGAAAATGTAAGTAGTAAAATTTTCTTTATCATAAGAATTTAAAAATGTTTAAACCGCTGTAATTAAAATTCAATTTTTTCAAAGTAACGAAGTATGTGCTCTTTTAAAAAAACTTCTTGTTCTGCTAATGTATAATCAGGTGTAGCTTTTATTTGTTTAAAATGAGGCCAGTTGTCTTTATCTTTTTTTTCAAAAATAAAATAACCACTTGTTGCCAATAAAGTGCAAACTGCAATATGCATTAAATCTTGCTTTTCTTCCTTCGAAAATAGTCTAGGTTCAAAACCTGTTTCTTGCAATCCTATTAAAAATAAAGTTGTTTCCAAATCGGGTTTTTTACCAAATCTTTCTGCTAATTTGGTTTCTAATTTTTCCCATGCTTGTTGCACCAATTCAACTTGTGTACTCATGGCACAAATGTACTGTTTGTGTAATAAAGAAAAAGGTAAAAATTGAGTTTAAGACTTTTACTCCCTTACAATGTTTTGTGCACAATATATTTTACAATTTCATCTAATTCTTTAGCACTTTCATCAAGCATATTAAGTAGCTCTTGTACTTTATCACTATGCTTTTCATCTTTTAATAAACTTACTAATCCCAAAATATTTGAAAGCGGTTTTCGCACTCTATGACTTTGTTCCCAAGCAATTCTTTTTAATTTTTCTTCAATAGATTTTATTTCACTAATGTTTAAAAAACTCAGCATTACACCTATAATTTTACCCTCATCATCATACACTGGTTTAGTAGTCATTTTGTACCATATTTCTTTTTCAAAAGTTGGCAGCGATAAATTATCTTCAAAGTTGTTTTCTATACCATTAAAAGCTTCATTAAAACATCTTTCAAAACGTTCTTCTGTACCTGGTACCAATAATTTTCTTACATCAAAGCCCTCATGCAAATCTAAATTATAATATAGTTTTGATTTGTAGGCAGCCCCATTATTATAGGATATTAATTTTTTATTTTTATCAATAAAATAAATAGACTCAGTAGTACTATTTAACATAGCAAGCAATTTTTGCTGTGTTAAAATATGCCCCTTTTTTTCTATTGCATACGCAGTTGTAGAATAACCTACACCGCCTATTTCAACAGCTTTACTTTCCTCATTTATGATAGCAAGAAAATTCCATTTAGTGTGGCTATCTATATCATCATGTTTTTTATTTCTTAAATCTGCTTTTACAATATCGCTTGTATATTCTAAGCATTGCTGTGTTATTTCTTGAAAAGTTTGTAAAGAATCTTTATGTAAACAATTAGATAAATTTTCGCCAATGAAATTTGTATAGCTGTGAGCAAAACGTTTTTTAAATAGTCGGTTTGCATACAAAAGCTTTCCATTCAAATCAAAACGGATGAAGTAAATAGAAGGAGTCTTTTCTATAAAATACAATAACGACTTATACATTTTTTGTTTTTTTGATAAAAAAAATAAAAACCATCAAGCAATTATACAATAAACCTCCCCAATCATAGGGGTTATAAAGCTATATATAATTTTACTTAGAAAAAAAATAAAATCAATCTTTTTTTTAAGTAAGGTATTTACACTAATCATCAAAAGCATTTATACGCTTTTAAGGAAATTTTTTTATGTACGTTTGCAGCAAATACAAAGAAATATGTTACTAATAAGTACTTTAAGGCAAGATTCAGATTTTGTAAAAGAAAGATTAAGTGTAAGAAATTTTACTGACTTATCATTAGTTGATACCATTATTGCATTAGATGATAACAGAAAAAAAATACAACTTGAATTTGATAATACTCAAGCTACAATAAATGCTACAAGCAAAGAAATTGGGAAATTAATTGCACAAGGAAAAAAAGAAGAAGCCGAAAAAACAAAACAAGATGTAGCACAATGGAAAACAGATGCAAATAATTTAAGCACACAACTTTCAGCAATAGAAAAAGAACTGCACAACACTTTAATTCTATTACCCAATTTGCCTCACAGCTCTGTTGTAAAAGGAAAAAGTGCAGATGATAATGTTGTTGTAAAAGAAGGAGGAAATAAAATTTCTTTACCTGAAAATGCTTTGCCTCATTGGGATTTAATTAAGCAATACAACTTAGTAGATTTTGAAATTGGTGCAAAAATTACAGGCAGTGGTTTTCCTTTATATACTGGTAAAGGTGCTAAGCTACAAAGAGCACTCATACAATATTTTTTAGATTACAATACTGCTGCAGGTTACACAGAATTTATTCCGCCATTTATGGTTAATGAAGCAAGTGCTTATGCTACAGGGCAACTGCCAGATAAAGAGGGTCAAATGTATCATGCTACTGAAGATAATTTTTATTTAATTCCAACAGCAGAAGTTCCTGTAACTAATATTTATAGAGATGTAATTTTAAAAGAAACGGATTTGCCCATAAAAATGACTGCTTATTCCCCTTGTTTTAGAAGAGAGGCAGGAAGTTTTGGTAAAGAGGTAAGAGGATTAAACAGAGTGCATCAATTTGAAAAAGTAGAAATTATTCAAATAGTAGAACCAACAAAAAGTTATGCTGCTTTAGATGCAATGGTACAGCATGTAGAAACTTTGTTGAACCATTTAGAATTGCCTTATAGAATTTTACGTTTGTGTGGAGGCGATATGGGTTTTACTTCTGCTCTTACTTATGATTTTGAAGTTTGGAGTGCAGCACAACAACGTTGGTTAGAGGTAAGTAGTGTTTCTAATTTTGAAAACTTTCAAACCAATAGATTAAAATGCAGGTATAAAAATGCTGAAGGTAAAATGCAATTAACGCATAGCTTAAATGGCAGCTCGTTGGCTTTACCAAGAATTTATGCTGCATTGGTTGAAAATAATCAAACTACAGATGGCATACAACTACCTAAAGTATTGCATCATTATTTTGGTAATACTATAATTAATTAAGAGGTAAAACTATGTCTGTAAATAAAATTTCTTATCAAAATATTATTGCTCAATTAAATAATAAAGCAACGCTTGTTGCAGTAAGTAAAATAAAACCTGTAGAGGATATTTTAGCTTTATATAATTTGGGGCAAAAAGATTTTGGCGAAAATTATGTACAGGAATTGGTAGATAAACAAGCTCAACTTCCTACAGATATTTGTTGGCATTTTATTGGTCATTTACAAAGCAATAAAGTAAAATACATTGCACCATTTGTACATTTAATTCATGGCATAGATAGCTTTAAATTATTACAAGAAATAAATAAGCAAGCTGTAAAAAACAATAGAATTATTAAGTGTTTGCTGCAAGTACACATTGCACAGGAAACTACAAAATTTGGTTTTGGATTAAATGAATTAAACGATTTATCTATGCTACAAAATTTATCCAATGTTCAGGTTGTAGGTTTAATGGCTATGGCATCTTTTAGTGATGATAAGCAATTGGTAAGAAACGAATTTAAACAACTGAAAAAATTATTTGATACTTTAAAAATAATACAGCCACAGTTTTCAATTTTATCTATGGGTATGAGCGATGATTATACTATTGCCTTAGAAGAAGGTAGTACTATGATTCGTATTGGAAGTTTGCTTTTTGGTAAAAGAAATTAAATAAAAAATACCCATTTGTGGGTATTGGAATGTAATTTTTTAAAACTCAATATTGCACTTGAATAAGCAATTTACTTGTTCATTCTTCAAGGGGTAGCTGATGGTATTTGCCATCAGCTTTTTTATTTAAACAAATATTTTGTGTAAAGAAAAGTTATAAGAAACGTCAAAAGATTTAATAACTAAAAAACCCCTTATTTTGCAACCTCAATTATAAAAAATGGAATACAGTAAATTAATTTCAGTTACAGGTTTGCCAGGTTTATTTGAATTAGTAGGAAGCAAATCAGACGGTGCTATAGTTAGAAATTTAGAAGATAAAACAACCAAATTTGTAAGCAGCCGTATTCATAATTTTTCGCACTTGGAAAGTATTGAAGTTTATACTATTCGTGAGAATGTAAATCTTATAGAAGTATTTAAAGCAATGGAGGCAAGCAACGAAACTATGCCTAATGAAAAAGACGCAAAAGCGGTAAAAGCATACATGGAAAAAATTTATGGCGATATTGATTTTGAACGTGTTTATGCAAGCGATATGAAAAAAATGATAAAATGGTTTGGCATTTTAAAAAGCAATAATGTTGAATTGAAATTAACTGAACAGGAAGAAGAAACTACTTCTGAATCTGAAGCATAAAATATTTTCTAAAAAAATTAAAAAGCCACTAAAATTAAGTGGCTTTTTTTATTAGTACATTAGCAAATTATTTTTTAATAGATTACCATGAAGCATAAACTATTTTTTTTACTCGTAGCAATACTATTTCTTAATTTTTCTTATGCACAAAAATTT
>Ga0116193_1000188_pt1 | contig 60641 bp, 54 predicted proteins | sample AD_UKC115_MetaG_FD_89892 | JGI IMG/M metagenome (GOLD analysis project Ga0116193, IMG submission 89892) | Active sludge microbial communities of municipal wastewater-treating anaerobic digesters from Hong Kong - AD_UKC115_MetaG | ecosystem: Engineered > Bioreactor > Anaerobic > Digestate... | reverse complement strand
TTGGCTTTTTTCTTTCTTCCTTTTTCCCTTTATCTTTTTTTCCGGAATCGCCCATAATTTCCTCCTTATAAAGCATTTATTTCTAATGATTACCTCGAATTTATGATTTAGTCATAAATCCAAACGTAATTATAGTGTATAAACATCATGATAATCAATGGTTTCATGTACTTAAAAAAAGTATCTTGAAGATTCTGATGGATCGACTGTATAAAATTCTTTCAAAAAATATTTAAAAAATTGGAAAATTGTGAAATATGAGCGGGAGACGAGATTCGAACTCGCGAATATTAGCTTGGGAAGCTAATGCCTTACCACTTGGCGACTCCCGCTTGACGAGAAAAAATTATATCATAGGATTCGAAAATTTATGAAGCAGTTGATCTTTTTTTTTCACTGGAAAAAACACTGGTTCTTGATTAAAAAATCACAGTTTTTTCTATCAGACCGAATCCCTTGAATTACGCAATTGTATTTGACAGAGTACCTAAATTTTCTATTGAAATACGGATTCTATCCCCTGATTTCAGCCAAACTTGTTCCGATTCCGGATAACCCAGGATGACGCCTTGTGGTGTACCGGTGAAGATGATATCCCCCGGTTTCAGTGTCATATATTGAGAAATGTAACTGATGATGTCAGCACAATTAAAAATCATATGTTTGGTGTTGGACTGTTGACGAATTTCTCCGTTTACTTCACAGCAAATATCGAGTTGATCCGGATTAATTTCGTCGGCGGTGACCAGATAAGGTCCAATGGGAGCAAAACCGTCACACGATTTTCCGATCAGCCATTGGCTTGTGCGCATTTGAAGATCCCGCGCACTCAGGTCATTCCCGATTGTATATCCAAATACATATGAGAGCGCATCCTCTCTTTTGATATTATTTCCTTCTTTTCCGATAACGATGACTAATTCTGCTTCATAATCATATTTTTGTGCTGAATTCGGAAGCGTGATTTTCTCTTTGTGCGCTGCCAACGCGTTGTTAAATTTGCTAAAAATGACCGGAAATTTCGGGATTTCCATTTTCGATTCTTTAATGTGATTCTGATAATTCAAACCAACGCATAAAATTTTTTCGGGATGGCAAATGGCTGGTGCAAAATGCAAAGTTTCTTCCGGAATCGCTGTTGAATGATTTACCAGGATTTCCTCAATAAAAGGCCGAATTTCTCCCCAAGATCGAATAACCTGTTCAATGGGAAAGTGATCCAACGAATCCTTTTTTAGATCATTATTTTGAATGTCGATGATTCCATATTCTGTCTTTATACCTAAATGGATCTTTTCACCGGAGTAAAAATTTAAAAATTTCATATATTCCTGTCCTGTCTTTCGGTCTTTTATTGGCAATTATTAATCGTAGCAGCGAGTCAGAGAAAGTGATATCCTAGAAATTCTAAAAACCGTTCAACCCCTTTTTATCGGTAAGAATTCCACGAATCGTCAGATCATTAAGGAAGGGATGAATGTCAACTTTGCTGACAAAACGCGGTTTGTCTTTTATATCGATAAAAATACCCATAATTTTCTTATAACAAACTCCCTGATTATTCAGCGTATAAAAAAGGTCGCAATCGTTATAAAATGCTTCTCGTCCAGGTTCAATGATTGAAATATCAGGACGTTTCAACTTGTGATCTTCTTCATACAAGGTCTTTTCAGTTCCATCAGACAGCACAAAACCTGTCCGTAAAATTTCGACGGGTATATGGTTTTCATTTCGAATATATAGATCAAAGGTTACAAATCCTTTTTTCTTAAATATCTGATGCGTAACATCTTCAATTCGAGTGTGAAATTGCAGAACAGATTTTTCTCGTTTGAAGGAACGAATAAGAATTCTGACGATCGAAATCAGAATCATTAATGCGGAAAGAAGGAAACCGATTACTCCGAGAAGATCAGCTAACTCCAAAGATGATACCCAATTAGAAATTTCCTGAAAAAAGATGCCTATTTGATCCATAACAGTCCCTCCGGTTCAAATAATTATAAAGCGAAATCTTGCTGCAAATCATTAATTAGACTCTTTCGATCCACAGACTCCGGCAATTTTTTTTTCTAAGAAACTGCAAGCAGAGATATAATTCTTGATTATGCCTGATATATCCAAATATTTTGATTATGCAGCTACAACACCTGTTCATCCGGATGTAGTTAATGCAATGAGCCCTTATTTTTCGGAGTGTTTCGGAAATCCTTCTTCTGCGCATCGTTGGGGTCAAGATGCATTTACAGCTGTCGAAGAAGCTCGAGAGAGTCTGTCAAAACATTTCCATACAAACCCCGAAAATATATGCTTTACCGGATCATCAACTGAATCTAATAACACAGTTCTGAATCATTTTGTTATGTCGTATTGGAATGAAAATCGAAAACCCGGACATCTCATTATTTCTCCGTTAGAGCATAGTGCGGTAGGACAAACTGCACAGCATCTGCATGAGGCTGGTTTTTGTGTTTTGGATTATCTTCCAGTTAACCATCACGGTATTGTAAATCCAGATGATTTATCCAGGATGATTCGAAAGGATACTGTTCTGGTTTCCGTCATTTATGGAAACAACGAAATCGGCAGTGTCAATCCAATTCCGGATTTGGGTAATATTTGTAAGACGAGAAATGTGCCGTTTCATACTGACGCCACACAATTTGCGGCTCATCAACTTGTGGATCTGCAAAAACTGCCGGTTGATTTCATTAGTATTGCTGCGCATAAATGTTATGGACCAAAGGGAATCGGAGCATTAATAAGCAATTCGAAAATTAACATAATGCCGTTGATTTTTGGAGGACGCCAGGAAAAAGCGCAGCGGGCAGGAACACATAATGTGCCATATATTGTCGGAATGGCAAAAGCATATGCCTTATTAGAGGCTGAATGTGATAACAGAATCCATGCTGAAAAGCGCCATCGAGATCGTATTTTTGAACAGATTTCGACAAAAATACCGGATGTTGTGATAACTGGTCATCCAACAAATCGATTGTCAAATCATACGAGTTTCGCTTTTCGAAATGTTGATGGATTATCGCTTCTGGCTTTATTGGATCAAAGCGGCTTTGCTGTTTCGATTGGTTCTGCCTGCAGGTCAACATCAATCAAGGGACAGCAACAGCTTCGGAATATTGGATTGGATAATGAATGGACGAATGGCGGTCTTCGGATAACTGTCGGGGCTTTTACAACGGATGATGCTGTTGATGAATTAACTGAAACCCTGGCGCGCTATATTTCTTTTCTTCGAAAGAATACCAGATGAGCGAATCATTGGGGAAAGTTGTTGTCGGAATGAGTGGCGGTGTAGACAGCTCTGTCGCAGCTCTGCTGTTGAAGCAGCAGGGTTATCAAGTGATCGGCGTGATGCTGAAGCTGTGGTCTGAAGAAGGATTCGGCAGGGACAACCAGTGTTGTTCATTAGAATCTGCGCAACAAGCAAGAATTATCGCCTCAAAAATTGGAATTCCATTTTATCTTCTTGATGCCTCTAATCAATTCTACAATTCGGTTGTAAAACCGTTTGTTGATTCCTATTTATGCGGTCAAACACCGAATCCCTGTTCGTTATGCAATCCTTTGGTTCGGTGGAAAATGCTTCTGGACTATGCCGATGCCATCGATGCTCAATTTGTATCAACCGGACATTATGCGCGCACAAGCATTGATCCAGACAAACGAGTGCATCTATTTCGCGGTGTAGATTCACAAAAAGACCAATCCTATATTATCAGTCGCTTGAATCAAATTCAATTACAACGTTCCATCTTCCCGCTGGGTATTTATACAAAACTGGAAATCCGAAAAATTGCAGCTGAATATGAATTACCCTCAGCATCGAAACCGGACAGCCAGGATATTTGTTTTATTGGAGACGGCGATTATCGAAATTTTCTCAAAAGAAATTATGGGAGTCTCATTCAATCGGGAAATATTGTCGATCAGCAGCATAATATCCTTGGCATTCATCCCGGGCTGCCATTCTTTACAATTGGTCAGAGAAAGGGATTGAAAATCTCAGCTCCGGAACCCTATTATGTTTTATCCAAAAATCCTGAAAAAAATGAAGTACTTGTTGGAAAGAAAAATGACCTTCTTATTAATCAGGTTCTTATCGATGACGTCAACTGGGTATCTTGTATGCCGATTCACAAACCGATTCATGCGTATGCCCAATTTCGCTACAAGGCCGTGCCCAAATTGGTATCTGCTGAAATTCAACCGGATAATAGGCTGAAAATTGGTTTAGAAGTGGCTGCAAATGATATCGCTTGCGGACAGATTGCTGTATTATATAATGAAGATAATGAAGTAATTGTCAGTGGCAGAATTATACAGACAGAGAATCAATTATGACTTTTCCTGCGATCATTTTTAGCATTATTATTTCATCACTCTATGCGACAATCTACCATTTTATTCTGGGTGAAAATATTTTCCATTTGTTTGTCTATGTCGTCGTTGCAGTTGGGGGATTTTTCATCGGGCAATATTTAGATACTCTCCTGAAATTTCATTTTTTTCAGATCGGAACCATTAATTTGGGAACCGGATCGTTTTTCAGTATATTTCTTTTATTACTAAGCGGATGGATCAGTCGTTCAATAAAATAAAATGGAGTTACATATGGAAGAAAAAGTCTCAGGTACTGTAAAGTGGTTCAATTCAAACAAAGGATTTGGTTTTATCACGGTTCCAGAAAAAGGTGATATTTTTGTTCATTATTCGGATATTCAATCAGAAGGTTTTCGAAATCTAAGTGAGGGACAAGTTGTAGATTTCATTATAGAAATTGGTAATAAAGGACCAAGGGCTAAAAATGTAATTGTGCGAAAGCCATAAAATTATCCCTTTTATCATAAATGGTTTTTCGAGACTTTGAATAGCTGATCGTTTCTCCAAGATATCCCTGATTCACTTTTTTGAGGGATTAAAAAACGATGTTTTCGTTTGCTTTTGCTCACTGATTCTTGTCTCGTTTCATTCGCGGTTGTGTGCAAATTCAAATTTCTTCAATAATTTCGTAGTTTTAAAAAGCAAAATTGAACAATTATTTCCAGCAATATAAAATGAAGAGGGGATTCTTTGTTATTGTGATGTTTTTGCGTGAAGTGTAAAAACATCACAATAACAAGTGTCCTCACTCTATTGAAAAGCATGTTCAAATTTCAAATTGCTGCTTCTATTGACAAAACAAGTAAGCGTGAGTATTATAATCGATAATTAGATAATTATATAATTAGAAATATATCTAAATAATTGAGGACTCATATGAATGATGTGTGGGACGCGTTGACTGATCCTACAAGACGTGAAATTTTGATGATGCTGAAAAAAAATGATATGAATGCGGGTGAGATCGCCGAGAAATTTGATATATCCAAACCTTCCATCAGCCATCATCTGAATATCCTGAGAAATGCCGGTCTTGTCCGATCAGAAAAACATGGACAAAACGTAATTTACACCATTAGTACAAGTGTCTTGGAAGATGTAATGAATATTCTTGCCGTTTTAATCGAAAAGAGGAAATAAACGAAAATGAAAAAATGGATGATTTATCTATGCGGAATCAATACAGTTGGTTTAGCTGCAGCGATTTTTCTTAGTGAAAAAGAAATTGTTCCTACTCATTTTAATTTTTCTGGGAATGCGGACGCATGGGGCAATAAATGGACATATCTTCTTTTTGCTGTGATTCCTATCGGTATCGAATTGTCATATCGATGGCGTAATCGAACAATGAATCAAAATGATATGATGCTGGACAATCAAAAAATTGAGCGTAAATTATTATCGATCATCACTCCAATGTTTATCGTTTTAGGAGGTATTTTCACCTATACGGCATTATATGGAAATGGGATTCTTGGCAGTTTCAAGTACTTAATTCCAGCTCTACTTGGCCTGGTGATCGTTGTAATCAGTAATGACTTTGGGAAAATTGTGCAAAACCGAACGCTTGGAATCAAAGTGTATTGGACATTGCATGATGATACCGTTTGGAAAAAGACCCATCGATTGGGAGGATATTTGGGTGTAATCGGTGGATTATTGCTGGTCGTTACAGGCATTGCAGGTTATATCGTACAGAATGCAAGTGTCCTTGCATATGGTTCAGGTATCAGTATGATCCTCGTTGTAGTAATCCCAATTTTCTATTCGTGGCGTTTGTATACAAGACTCCATCCCAAAGGAAAAAAATCCTGAGTTCGATTTTTTGTACATCGAAATTTAGGAATCTTTATAGAAACAACGAGGAAAATTGACACATCGTTTTTTTCCATAGAGGGAGAATAAACAACACTTTCTCAAATAATCCTTCTCATTTTCGAATCGCAGTTAAGCTGTAAAAAAAACGGCATAAATTGTTTGCCGATTTTTTATTACAGAAATAATTCTTTGATTATGAAACGAATTGCGATGAGTCTATTCGGAAATTATGGCAGCATTAGTTTGCGAATAGTTTCTAACGAACGGGCTGAATATTGTTGTCCGCGATCCTGTTTCGAACGAGACGGATCATCCAATGGGGGAAGAATTCCAAAATTTGCCTTCATCGGTTGAAAATGTTTCTTTTCTGCGTGAGAGATATAATGCAATAAAGCACCAATCATCGTTGTATCCGGAAATCTTACAAGTGGCTGCTGGTGAATCAAAGCTGATGCATTGATACCTGCGGCTAAACCGGAAGCGATATTTCCAACGTAACCTTCAACTCCAGAAAGCTGACCAGCAAAAAAAATCCTTTGATCATTGGTCAATTGTAAAAATTCATTGATCAATCCCGGTGATGCGATATAAGTATTTCGATGCATCTGCCCATAACGTTCGAAAACGGCATTTTCAAGTCCGGGAATCATATGAAAGACACGATTCTGTTCCTGTTGCTTTAGATTGGTTTGAAAGCCAACGATATTATATAGACTGCCGGCAAGGTTATCCTGTCTAAGCTGAATCACCGCGTAGGGTCGTTTATTTGTACGCGGATCAATCAATCCGACCGGACGCATCGGACCAAAGGCAAGCGCATCAGGATTTCGGTTGGCAAGCACTTCAACCGGCAGACATCCTTCAAAATAACTTTCTTTTCCGGCATTTACTCCCTGATCAATTCCACCTTCAAACGAATGTAATGCGATGCGTTCTGCAGTTCGGAGAGCTTCAGCAAATTGATAATATTCCTCTTTTGTAAAAGGGCAATTAATATAATCACCTTCGGAAGCATTCCCTTTCCCATATCGGGATGCTTTATAAGCTGTCTTAAAGTTAATTGAATCATAGGTGATTACGGGAGCAATGGCATCGTAAAAAAATAGATTCTCTTTCCCGGTAATACTTTGAATACTCTCTGATAAATCTTTGGAAGTCAGCGGTCCGCTTGCAAGAATAACGGGAATTTGTTCAGGGATTATTTTTACCTCTTCCCGTATGATTTCAATGTTGGGATGGCTGGCTAATTCTGATTCCACAAATTGAGAAAATAAATTACGATCTACGGCAAGCGCATTTCCAGCCGGTATTTTGGATTTTTCTGCAGCTTTCATTAATAATGATCCGCAAATTCTCAATTCTTCTTTCAATAATCCGGAAGCACGATCAATCAGATTCGAACCAAGAGAATTCGAACAGACCAATTCTGCCAGATTGCCGGTTTCATGAGCACCTGTCATCAAGCTCGGACGCATCTCAAACAACTTAATTTTAAGATTGCGATTCGCTGCTTGCCAGGCAGCTTCACATCCCGCAAGTCCGCCACCAATAACAATCAAGTCACAACGATTATCTTTTTTCATCAACCATAGTTTTATCACGTATTTTACTTAATTAATCAGATAATGTGCCTGCAATTCGAATTTTGGGAAGAATTCTTTGATTATTCGAAAAGTTAATCCTTCTTTCGAAAGATTGCAGCAATTTAAACGTTGACCGATCTTATGAATAAGGAGATCAAATTCGTACTGTCGCTTTAATCAGAGGATATACACCACAATTGTAATAAATCATTTACGAATTTCGATTGCTTATCGAAAAGCTCGAATTGCTGGCGGATCAAGAAAAAGTTGGTACAATTCTTGAGCATGTGGTACAAAAATTGCACTGTTCTTACTTAATGGAATAAAAAGAGAATTAGGCATGGATATTTGTCTTTGTCTAATCAGCATTGCATAAAGGATCGGATTATGTATCAAAATATAAAGCAGAAAACCGATACGCGAACGACGATTTCTATCCATTTGGCTAAGACTATGGAAATGTTGAGTATGTCGGCTGATGAGGTTCGAGAACAGGTTGAAAGTGAACTTTCAATTAATCCTGCTTTAGAAAGAATCGACGAAAGAATCTGTCCTACATGTAAAAGGCCATTACCACAACAGGGAATTTGTCAATTCTGCGGAGTTCCAAAATCTGACTCCGACCATGAAAATATTGTTTTTGTCAGTCCGCGAGAAGATTTCTATTCTGGAAAATATTCTTCGTATTCCAATTCATATATGGATGAGCCTGACGTGGATTCGGCTCAAAAAGAGGACTTGCCAACCTATGTGCTGAGGCAGATCGGTCCGGATCTGCTTGAAGATCAAAAGAAAATTGCCGCATATTTGCTGACTGGTTTGGATGAAGATGGGTTCCTGACAACCAGTGTCCATGAAATCGCAAACTATTATCATGTCTTACCGTCAAAAATTGAAGAAGTAATCAAATTGATTCAACATGCCGATCCGGCTGGAGTTGGATCAAGAAATCCACAAGAAGCTCTACTGGTGCAAATCCAACATCTTTCCAGTATCGTTAACATTCCGTCGGGGACAAAAGAACTGGTTGAGGAATCCTATGATTTACTGATGCATGGAAAATACCGGGAGATCTCAAAAAAGCATGCTCTTTCAGTAAAACAAGTTCAGAATATTGAAAAGTTTATACGCGAGAACCTGAATCCTTTTCCAGGAAGAGCCTTTTGGGGAGAAAATATTTTCCCGGATGACAGAGACCTGGATACTTTCCATCAACCGGATATATTAATTTATTATTTGAATGATGATCCAAAAAATCAATTGGTTGTTGAAATCATTATGCCGATTACCGGCTTTTTGCAGGTAAATCCAATATTCAAAACGGAATTGCGGAACGCTCCTGAGTTAAAAGCGGAAGAGTGGAAAAATGATATTGAACGCGCCTCCTTATTAGTAAAATGTATCAACCAGCGAAACAATACAATGGTTCGTCTGATGCAGATACTGGTAACGCTTCAATCCGATTATATACGTCATGGAGATATGAGTATCAAACCGATTACGAGAGCTCAAGTGGCAAAAGAACTTGATGTTCATGAATCCACCATCAGCAGGGCTGTTTCCAATAAGACAGTCATGCTGCCTAACAAAAAAGTGATTCCCCTTGCTTCCTTTTTCGACCGCAGTTTAAATGTTCGAACGATTATTAAAGATTTAGTAAAGGAAGAGAAAAAACCATTAACCGATGCGAAAATAGTCGATATATTATCTGGCATGGGTTTTGATATTGCACGTCGAACCGTGGCAAAATATCGAGCCATGGAAGGAATCCTACCCGCACACATGCGGAACGTAATCAACATGAGATAATTATGTCAGGCAAACTGATTGATAACTCATTTATAACTTCCAATGTTTATGATACATTTCTATTTTCATTGGCTACGCCGGCATTTATTTGGTCGATTAACTGTAAAAAAATTCAATATTTCAATGAACAGGCAGAACGATTCTTTGAATCATTATGGCCATCTGGTAAACCATCCGAGTTTGATCGATTGATTCGAAATTGGAAAGACATATCATATTCTGAACACCATACCATGTGGTTTGAGTTTTTTCAACAGGATGGATCAATAAAACCTGTTCAGGTCAGAAATTCCTATTTGGATCAGAAACGTGATTTGATTGCCACCGTTGTAATTAATCCAACATGGGCTGTTGATCAACAAAATCATCAGCCGATGAGTTTTATTACCAGGATTCTTGGTTCGGTTTCGTCGGTTTTTTGTTCAAGAACTGATTTTATAGAGGGATTTGAAAATTTACTCGATGAAATTGAAATCGAATCAGGTATTTCTGAAATCGGATTTATCCCTTCTGATTGTTTTAAAAGATTTGATTTATACGAGATGATCCATCGTATTAACAGTCAAAAAAGTTTTTTTGTCTATATTGATCAGATTACAAATGAAACTAAAAAACTCGAAAGCGGCAAATTACTGTATGTAGTTGATTTTCTTCCCGAAGCTCCTGAGACTTGGATGATATATAAAATCAAGGATGAGACCCAAGAAATCGGATCATTTTTAATAGTAATCCGATCAGGAGACAGCCAATCACAGCAAATCATTCAAACGATCCTTGAAATATTTAACTTTCATTTTAAAGAATTGATTGAAAAAATGGAGATGACAAAATCTCTATATCAAAATGTTTTTGAAAATTCACTCAATTCCATTATTGTAGATAATATTTCGGAAGGCGTCATTATTGTAAATAATGATTTCTTAATTGTTTATATCAATCAGATTTCTTCAAAAATGTTTGGATTCTGTCCAAAGGATGTGATTGGTCATGATATCGATGATTTGATCGTTACTCGTGAAGGAGTAAGAGAAATGGTCTCTCATCATTTTTCCACTGAAGAGAATCAGGATGATGATGAAACCGATACAATTCGATATTTCCATCGCAGAAGCGGAGAAACATTTCCTTGCCAGATTGAAATTAAGAAATTCGATTTTGATGAAAAAAATTCTTATACCATTTTTATTTTGACCGATGTAACTGAAACTGAAGAAAATCGCATGAAATCGGAACAATTGGCACAAAGAGCATTTTTGGGGGACTTTGCTTCTTTACTGGCACATGAGATTCGTAATCCGGTTAATAATATGAATGTTTGGATTCAAAACATTAAAAGTTTGTGTCATGAAGATGATGAAATATATAAAGCAGCACATCGTATCGAGGATGATTGTTCGCGCGTATCCCATCTGGTAACGAATATTCTGGCATATTCAAAACCATTGAAACTAAACTTGGAAGAAGTCGATTTAGCATCATTTCTGCTTGATCTTTTAGAAAGATGGAAGATCAACTTCGTTCGCTCTAATATTAAGTATTATTTTTCTCCTCCTGATAACTTCCCGAAAATTATGGGCGATCCAAGAGCGTTGGAACAAGTTTTTAATAATCTGATTGGAAATGCAATTGACGCATTTGACAATAAGGGTGGCGTAATTTCGTTGAAAATCAGTCTGTATCAGCCGGAAACGGGTGGTCGGAAAGCCTTAATCTCTGTATCGGATAATGGGCCAGGGATTCCGGATGATATGATTGATCATATTTTTGAACCATTTGTGACGTCAAAAAAGAAGGGAAATGGCTGGGGACTGGCAATCAGCAAACGGATTGTTACTTCGCATAAAGGATCAATTCAAGTTAAATCTTATCCTGGGGGAACTGTATTCGAAATACTCCTTCCAATCATAAATGGAGCATAGAGGACATGGAATTTTCAATATTGGTTGTTGATGATGAAGAAAATTTTCGGGAAGGAATCAAGCAAAACCTTCTAAAAAAAGGGTATGAAGTTCATGATGCTGAGAATTTGACAAAAGCGCGTGAGATTCTAAAACAAATACCGATCGATATTGTTCTATTGGATGTACAAATTCAAAAAGAATATGGCCCGGATCTGCTTTTTGACATCAATCGATTAAGACCTGCTCCTCGCACGATTATCATAACCGCATATGGCGAAGTAGAAATGGCAGTAGATGCCATGAAGAATGGTGCATTTGATTTTTTGTCAAAACCAATCAATTTCAGCGTTCTGGATGCACGCCTCAAAAAGGCGGAAGATATGATTGTGTTGCAACGTGAATTGGATAATCTCAAAGGTTCATATGTGAATAACTTGTCTTTTGTTAAAGGACAGAATATGAAAATGAAACGGATCTTTCAAGATGCTGAAAGAACCGCTATGGCTCAGGCTTCCGTTCTAATCAATGGGGAGACGGGAGTAGGAAAAGACATTATTGCAAGGTACATTCATCAGGTAGGGCCGCGTGCCTCCAAACCGTTTATTCCAATTTGCTGCCCTGCTATTCAGCCAACTGTCCTGGAATCGGAGTTGTTTGGATATGAACAGGGAGCTTTTACAGGCGCGGACAAAAAACGTCAAGGTTTGTTTGAAGCTGCAGATGGGGGGATTCTGTTTTTGGATGAAATTTCATCAATGGGTCAAGATATGCAAGCGAAAATCCTACGGGCAATTGAAGATAAAAAAATCCGCCATGTTGGCGGACTTAAAGAAATCCCGGTTGATGTTCAGATTATCGCTGCTTCCAACAAAGATATGCTCAAAATGATTGAAAAAGGCGAATTTCGCTCAGATTTATACTACCGTCTGCATGTAGTCGACATCACTGTACCACCTTTGCGAGAAAGGATGGAGGATTTGCCGGATTTTATCGGGTTCTTTGTAAAAACAATCAGCCAGGAAATCGGTTTGAATATTACCGGTGTCTCGGATCAGGTGGTTGATGCTTTTAAGAAGTATTCATGGCCGGGAAATATTCGTGAATTACATCATGTTATTGAAAGAGCCAGTATTTTCTGTAATGGGGAAACAATTCAATTGTGCGACATACCTTCAGACATCGCCGATTTGATTAAATAAAAAAGAGGAATCCCATGAGTGATGTTCAAAATACCATCGTTATCACAGGAATTGTGATCATTGTAATTGGGGGATTGAGCCTGATTTCAGGAATTATCACATTGATTTCAAAGGTTTTTTCGAATGATATTAAGGAAATTCAACACCAAGCTGCGAAATTGGCTATGAAAGGTGTTACTGACGAAATCAGCGGTGCATTAGGAAATGCCAGCTTCCTTGTAAAAGAACTCAATTCAATGATCGCAACCAGCCGAGGAATTGGTGTCGTTTTAATTTGTACGGGTGCCATTTTAATTGTTGGTGGATTGATCATTCTAACGCGTCTTGTTTCATAAAGGTGATTGCATGAATACTATCCTCATTAACCGATCTCAATTCATAGAAATGTCAAATACTGCTTATCAAGTTGAAAATTTTGCCTTTGCTAAAAGAATAATTATTTCATGGCTGAAAAAGTATCCCAGCGATCTTTGGATTCAGTATCGGTTAGCAATCATCCTTTACAAATTAGGTTTAAAAGATGAAGCAATAAGGCTGAGTGAAATTATTGTAGATCATGATCCGGAATTCATTGAAGTCTGGGCATTGCTCGCAGCATTATATCCCGATACTTCTGAACAAAAAATAGTTGCAGTTCAGCGTCAGAAGATCCTCAATTCATTTAAAAAGCAGGATATAGCCGGTCAAACCTCAAAGAACGTTTTTTTTAGGAAAAAGGAATCGATTGATATCGATGATCTGGATGATTTTGATATTCTATCAGCGATTCGGATTATTAAAAAGATTGGATCCGGAACAGATTTGTCTTCCTGTCACAGACTGCTGAAAATTTATACAAGAAGATGGCCAAAAGCGGTGCAGTTTCGATTAATGCTGGGAGATGTATTGAATCGGATGGGTAATTCTGAAGAAGGCATTCGAATCATCCATGCGACTCTTGAAAATGATTTGATCGGACAAGTAGCTTATCGACTATGGAAAAGTGAAAACCCTTACAAAGATCTTTGGCTCGATTCAGATCAGTTGACGTTGGATATTTCAACTTTGGAAATTCCTGCAAAGGTCGCAAAGCATTCAAAACTGGATAAAGAATACAACTTGATTGTAGAATCGGAAAACGATCTGGACTTTCAGGAACAGAATCGAATAAAAAAGGCAGAAAATACTGCCAGGACAAATCTTAACACAGAAGAAGCATTCAATAATCACCAAGTGAATGACCCTTCGATTATTTCACAAGAAGATTATTTGGATTCTTCAACAAGAACGACTGAAAAAACTAAAGAACCTGATCGGGAACAGTCTCCTATTTCAAAGAAAACTGAAAAGAAAAAAGAACTCTATCCTTCATTTTTCTCGATAAAAGGAGACATTAAGAACCTTATAAAAAAGAATGAGAAAAAAATTGGTACAGCAACCACGGATCCTATTAAAGAATATGTTTATAAACTAAACCTGGAAGACGCAGATGAACGATTTCCGGTCTATGTTGTTTTGTCTACGATTTCTGGTTTAACGGCAAAATATGGAAAGAATAACAAAGATTTTATCGATCAAGAAATGCGTTCTGTTGTTGATGCGGTTGAAAATCGCGAAGGCTGGAATGCAATGGTTTACTATCCTGACGAATTTCAATCAGGGAGTATGACCACAATGAGCGCGGAATCCATACGGGCATCATTAATTCAGTTGGATCAATCATTATCTGCAAAAGGATTGATGATTGGGGCATTATTGATCGTAGGCGGTCACGATGTTGTACCATTTTTTACGTTGAATAATCCCGCAATGGATGATGACTTGAAAATCTATTCTGATGTGCCATATGCAAGTTCAGACAGTATCTGTTTTTATGATCAGCACTGGCAAATTGGCAGAATTCCTGGCGATAATTCAAATGATCCAGGCTTACTCCTCAGCCAGTTACGTGAAATTCAAAATCATCACATGACTCGATTCAATGGTCAAAAATCAGGTGAAAATAAAAATGGTATTAATAAACAACCAATTATCGGAAAATTTTCGAAGGTATTGAAAAGTGAAAAATGTTTCGGCTATAGTTGTGCAGTATGGCAGCGGCCTTCGGTTGCTGTTTATAAAAATCTCACAGATGCTTCGAATTTATTGATATCTCCTGCAACAATGGCTTCGAATTTTCCTTTAAGCAGATTGGAAAATGTTGATTATGCTTATTTTAATTTGCACGGAATAAAAGGTCAGCCAAACTGGTATGGGCAGAAAGACACGAAAGATACCTCCTCTATACCGATGATCCCGGTTGCTCTGGAAATCAGTAATGCCAGAAATATAACAAAGACCCCAAAGGTTGTTTTTGCAGAAAATTGTTACGGCAGTGATATTATCAATCGCAATGAATCGAATGCGTTATCTCTGCATATGTTGGGCAAGACTACCCACGTATTTATTGGGTCAACTGCAATTGCATATGGCGCTATGAATCTGCCTTTAACGGCGGCTGATTTGCTGGCAAATTTATTTTGGAAACATTTATTGACCGGAATTTCATGCGGTGAAGCGTTTCGAAGGGCAAGAAAAAACCTGGCAACGGAAATAGAATCTTCAAATGGCAGTCTGGATGGCGAGGTACAAAAGACACTCCTGTCATTCGTGCTTTTAGGTGATCCGTTGTACGCAGTGGATGATTATGCGGATATTACTGATCGCATGCAGCGAGCAAAAACTTCTCGTAATTATGAGTTGGCTCGGGAAAAACTGGATAGCAAAGTAGCGATTGATTTTGCAATGGCAAAAAGAATATACAACGAAGTCAACCAAATGTACAATCTGAATGTCGTGAGCGATGAATTTTCTACTTTTACAATTCAGAAACAAATCATCAATCGTAAGTCTGGAGGAGATTTGGAGGATATTGAAAAAAGCCAAAATTATGTAATTGTTTATTCAAAAGATACGAAAGTTGGAAATATGCTGGACCGGTTGATTACACGAGTAACGGTCAATCGTGAGGGGAAGATTATCAAAGTATCTTTTTCACGATGATTACAAGCGGATTGGGCTTTTGAATTATGATAGAAGAAATGTTGTTCTTCTGTTTCGCACAATAGCATCACCAAAACACGAATTCTCTCTTTTCTTAAATGCTTTTTCAAAATCATGAATAATTGTAGAATTCATAAAAATCTTTTCAACAAGATAAAATTATGGTATAAAGTCATTAAACCCTGTTGTGTTGGTGATGCTGTACAACCGGTTTTGGGCCAACACGAATAAAAATGGTTTCTTTTTTTTCATAATAAAGCGATAGGTTTCGGCCAAGGCTGCGTTATGGAACGAGAAACCAACCTGCGATTGCAGGTTCAAAACTTAACAGCACACGGCACATCGGGGTGTTTTTTTTTTGTAAATTCGATACAGTCAAGCTTTTTATAAACATTACAATTTAGAGAGAGTTTTCTCTCTTTTTTTTTATACTTTACGTATTGTTGATTGGCAATAATGAAATGATACGGAATATGTGGAAAATTATATGTGGTTGAGTTGTTTTTATGGCGGATCGAAAAACAACTCAACCACAATTTTCCTCCATTGAATTGTAAGTTTGGTTTTTAATTTATTTTCCCCTCTTCAATAATTCAAAATATCGATTGACTTTTTGAATAAAGAATATCAATGAATTCTTTTTGATATTTTGAATTATTGACCCCTCTTTACAAAAAGCGAATAACGATATAATAAAGCTACAATACTCGTACCGAATGGAGGCAGCTTATTATGGCAAGTGTAACGTATAACCATGTATGGAAGAAATTTGGCGATGTTGAAGTACTAAAAGACATCCAACTGTCCATAAACGATAAAGAATTCTTAGTTCTTGTGGGTCCTTCAGGCTGTGGTAAATCAACAGCATTACGCTGTTTAGCCGGTCTGGAAGAAGTCACCGATGGCGAAATACTAATCGGCGATCGTGTAGTAAATGATGTCTCACCAAAAGATCGGGACATAGCGATGGTGTTCCAGTCTTATGCACTTTATCCGCATATGACTGTTTTTGACAACATGGCATTTGGATTGAAATTGCGGAAGACGCCAAAAGAGGAAATTCAAAAACGCGTTACGGAAGCTGCTGCAACTTTAGGACTTGATCGGCTTCTTCAACGAAGACCTCGTGAACTATCCGGCGGACAACGACAACGCGTGGCTTTAGGACGTGCTATTGTTCGGAATCCACAGGTTTTTCTGTTTGATGAACCGTTATCCAATCTTGATGCAAAACTAAGAGTACAGACGCGATCCGAAATCAGCAAGTTGCACCAGAGGCTGCAGACAACTTTTATTTATGTTACGCATGATCAGGTGGAAGCGATGACAATGGCTGACAGGATTGCAGTCATGTATAAAGGTATCATTCAACAGCTGGATACGCCGCAAATGCTTTATGATTTTCCATGCAATCTGTTTGTTGCTGGATTTATCGGATCACCATCCATGAATTTCTTTAATGGAAAAATCAGAAAAGGGGATGGAAAAGTTTATTTTGAACATGAAGCTTTTTCTGTTGAAATTCCTGAAAATCGAAAAGAAGTTTATGCAGGAATGGATGGTAAGGATGTGGTATTTGGAATTCGCCCTGAAAATATTCATAATCCTGAATTTTGCCCGCCAGGAATTGTTAAGGCTGACGTTGCAGCAAAAGTTGATGTAACTGAGTTGATGGGCAATGAAATATTTGTATATTGTATTGCAGGTTCAACTCAATTTTCCGCTCGCGTTGATCCACGAAGCCGCTATAGTATCGGCTCCACGGTAAATCTCGTGTTTGATATGAGTAATTTCCACATTTTTGATCCTTCTGTTGACAGTGAAAATCCCGTCGCGATTCGCTGAGAACTAAACTAAGATTTCAAATGATTTAAAGAGATAGATGCTTCTTTTCTAAGAATTCTATCTCTTTTATTTGTTTTCCTTAGAAGAATAAATTGTAAATTCGTTTTTTGATACGGAAAAAAATCCTTCATTTTGTAATTTGCTGATTTCATTTGATAAGGCACTGCGATCGACACATAAATAATCAGCCAATTCCTGTCGATTGAAGGGAATTGAAAAGTGATTTGAGCCATTTTTTTGAGATTGGATTTGAAGAAAGGAAAGCAATCGATTTCGTATTGTGCGTTTTGAAAGGACATCAATTTTTTCATTTAATACAATATTTTTTTTTGCAATGATTTTCAGCATGTTTTCGATTAGTCTTGAATGATACGGACAAGCCGATGCACAAAATGTGAAGATTCTATTTGCGTCGATAAAAAGAATTTCACTTTCAGAGGCAGAAATTGCAGTAACGCTTAATTTCTCATTATTAGAAAATGCAAAAGCTTCTCCGAAGATATTGCCTTTTACAAATTCTGCCAGTATTGATCGATTACCTGAAAAATCTTCCTTGATAATCGTAATGCTTCCCTGCAGGATGACACCGATCCGGTTTATCGGTTCACCAGAAAGAAAAATAACTTCTCCTTGAGAAAATTTCTTTCTGTTTACAGAAATACACTGCAGAAGAGAAATTGTGTCTTTCGTGCTTAGGCCTTGAAATAAGGGCGATGATAAAAGAACTGAAGGATCTGTAAGCATATTGCTCCTGATGTTGTAATTACAACATAAATTTATATATCAGTATAATACAATAAAAAAAGAAAACGAAAAACGTTCAGGATCAGCAATTCGAATTATAGTCTGAATAAGAAGTCTACATTTCGAACTACAGATTTGGGATTGAAAACGTCAATCTGGTTTGCGATTTTTCCAACTGGAATTATTCGGTAAGAAGGTGAATCCAAATTTCAGTATTATTTCAAAAATTGATAACCTACAACAACAAGGGATAAAAAAATGGAAAAATTTATAAAAAATTTGGATGCTGCAAAAGTACTTTCATTGGTGGATCAGGTAAATTATTTGGATGGACAAATTGTCAGTAAAACGCTTGCTCAAAATGAAGCAGTAAGCCTGACATTATTTGCTTTTGACCAAGGAGAAGCGATAAGTACCCATGACTCTGACGGGGACGCATTGATTCTTGTCTTGGACGGAAAAGGGCAAATAACAATCGATGGAAAAGATAGTATTTTATCAGTCGGTCAATCCATATTAATGCCGGCAAAAATTCCTCATGCTGTTTATGCAATCGAACGGTTTAAAATGTTCTTAATCGTAGTATTTCCAAAAAAAGGAGAAAAAAATGAAAGCAAAAGTTGATCAATCTTTATGTATCGGTTGTGGATTATGTGTAACAACTTGTCCGGATGTTTTCAGAATGAACGATGATGGTGTCGCTGAAGCTTTTCAGGAATATTCCACTGATCTGGTTGATAGTGTGAATGAAGCAATTGATGGCTGCCCTGTCGGTGCAATTTCTACAGAAGCATAATTGGTAATAAAATTTGCAGCGGCGGACGTGTTGATTTGTTTCCTGCGGGAGATGAAACAACTATTCTTAATACTTCTATTGGAAAACACGTAGACAATATATTGTTTTGTGTTCGGGATTGAAGAAGGAATATCCAGGGAAATTATGCAGAGGTATTCCTTCTTTTTACTACTACAAAACCTTGGGCAGGTGAGTATTGCGCTATTCTTTACACACTTCTCATGAAAATGATTCCTAAAGTTCTTGGTCCACAATGACTTGAAATCGCGCATCCCGCTTTCGTAATTTGAATTTCTTTAAATGGAATATAAGATTGAATTTCACTTTGGATTTTATGAATTACTGAAGTATCTTCTAAACTATGAGTTATAAAGATTCGATGATTATCAATATCTGATCTGGATGATAATCTGTCATGAACATATGAAACCAAACATTGATCTAATTTCCCGCGGTATTTTTTTCCAACGACCATTTTCCCGTTTTTAATTTCTATACAAGGTTTTAAATGTAATAAACCAGCGCCCAATGCTGCAACAGAACTACATCGGCCACCTTTGCTCAAGAAAGTAAGCGTATCGATCACAAAACTAATTTCCACCCTGGGAACAGCATCCAATAAATAGGTATAAATTTGTTCTATTGAATCGCCTCGTTCAGCTAATTCCGCACCCAATACTGCTAACAATCCGGTACCAATCGAGACGCTGCAGGAATCAATGACTCTGACGTTAGCGAATTCTTTTGCCGCAATAAGAGCATTTTGATAACAGCATGAAAACTCAGAACCAATGGATATATGAATAATATCAATTGAATCAGGGTCGAATCTGGAAAAAAATTCTGTATAATCATGTTCTGAAACCGCTGACGTTTGTGGAAGAATTCCTTCTTTTTCGAAGATTTCAAAAATAGCAGATGGTTGAATCTCAACTCCATCAAGAAATGATCTTTCACCTAATTGAATATGTAGAGGGATTGTTTCGATATGATACCTCTGCATCAATTCAGGTGAAAGATCACAAGTGCTGTCTGAAGTAATAAGAATGCGTTTGTTCACAAAAATTACCTGTTTCGAATTTATTAATTTATTGATATTGATAGATACCGTAAAAGAGCATGTAAATATATATGGCTAATAAAATAATGGCCAAAATGTACAGCATTAACAAAAAGAAATCATTTCATAAGCCGATATGCTGCTTCGGCTTGATTCACAAATTCTATCCATGTCTGGATGATGTTGTCCAATTTATGACTGACAGCGCTATCAATTTCTTTCGATAGTTCTCCGTTATCATATCTTGAAAGCGTATTGCGGAAACCTTCATAGAACGGTATGGTACACTCAAAACTCGGAACATACCGTTTGATTTTTGAGTTATCGAATATTGCGCTAAATCCTTTATCACAAGTAATTGTGGGACCCCATTCTGGTTCTAATCGCTGAATGAACTCTCCTGGAATATGAACGGCATCAAAATCGGATACTCCTGCCGCATCAGCAATTATCCGGTAAATTTGATTCCATGATAAATGTTCATCAGAAGTGATATGAAAGGCTTCTCCAATCGTAACAGGATTTCCAAGTAAACCGATAAATCCCTTGGCAAAATCAGACGAATGTGTCATCGTCCATAGATTATTGCCAGAATCATGAATAATTACGCGATTACCTTTGCGCATACGATCAATCAGATCGTACCCTTTTCCAATGGCAACAGGGATCATTTTATCGTACGTATGCGAAGGACGAACAATTGTCACAGGAAAATGTTCATTTTCCCAGGCATTCATTAATATTCTTTCACATTCGATTTTTTTTACGGCATAATCCCAATTAGGATTTGCGTGAGGAGAACATTCCCTGATCGGTGTCAGAATTCGATTTTTCTCATAGACGACCGCAGAACTGACAAAAACATACTGTTTTGTGATCTTTTGAAACAATTGAATGTCTCTTTTCACATCATCCGGTGTGAATGCGATAAAATCTGCAACAACATCGAAAGACATCTGTTTTATGGACGCTTCAACACTGGAAAAAGAATGAATATCCGCCTGTATTATCTGCGCGCCCGAAATTGTATGCTGTGTCAAGCCGCGGTTTAATAGGAATAATTCATGTCCTTTTGAAACGACAAGTTTTGAAACAGCTTCACTGATGTTTCCTGTTCCACCTATAAATAGGATTCTCATGTGTGTAGAATTCTCCTTCTGAAAAAATGTTTTGTTAATCGATTTCCCCTTAAGATTTAATCTGAATAAAAAAACAATTACCCTTTCCTGAAGAATTTCAAGAAATTGAAACGATGAGAGTGCTTTTTGAAAATTGAAAAATCGGTACCAATCAAAAAGAAAATGAGTGCAGTCATGATGGTTAACACGGAGACAATAAGAAATCCGTCAATCCAGAGCTTCTCCGGAAATAGGCGAATTAATGTATCATTTTCATAAAATAGCCAACTGTTTTCTGTAAAGAAAAGCTGATGAAAAAACTGAAAAAAAGGATCAAAAGCGAATATAACGACAAAAAAAATGAAGAAAAAAATAACAATCGTTAATTGACTACCATAAGTCAAGATTTGACGGATGATGAGCTGAAAATTTGGCTTTCGAAAGAAAATAAGAGTTTGAAAAAAATATAAAAAGAAGAAAACGATCCATATTCTTTTTGCGTTCCGAAAAACAACCTGGACATCCATCATATGATCTAATTCTCTTTGATTGTAGATCGGACTTACAACATCAAATGTCAGATTTGATAAGAATTCCTTTGGATGATTTTTTGTGATAAACAACAGAGACGCTGTTCCATATTGAATCCGATCCTCATAAGAAAATCCATATTGATCCGGGGGAAATTTGCTTCTGGAATATTCATACTGAAGGAACCATGGCTGGAAAACCAGCAGAACCATTCCCATTAATATTGAAAATGGGAGAGTTATTGAATTTAGAAGAACATATGTTTTATGAACGAATCTTCCCATATACGATTATCGAGTATCTCTTTCTATTGATTCGAAAAGTTAGGTAATATTCTAAATTACTGATCTCATTTTATCTAAAAACAGAACCGAAAATCATCTGATTTATAATTCGGTCAACGGGTACAGAATCATCTGATAAAAACAGTCCTTCTTTTCCAGGGTTTTCTTGAAAATTCCCAAGCGCAACAGAAAGTGTTTCAATGAGTAATTTGGGGACATTACTTTCCGATGATAGGTCTGAATAATTTCTTAACAAATTTTCATAACTCAATTTTTTATTCGACGCGAATAATATCGAATTCATCGAATTCGGGATATCAACGACACATAAGCAGGGGAATACAGCGCCGGCAGTCGTAGCCAATGATTCCAGCAGATATCTTGATGTTTCTGAACGTCCAACATTTACAATCAAAACTCCCGAATCGGACAATTTTTTTGAAATCATCAGAAAAAACTCATAAGTGCACAAATTCGGGGCGATATAAGGTGGCTTGTAAGCATCTGCCATGATGAGATCATATTGTTTTTTACTTTGCGTAATACCAATCCTGGCGTCAACGAGATGAATTGCAGCGACGTTTTCATTCAATCCCATGTGTTTTTTCGCAGCGTCGATAATATCAGGATCAATTTCATATCCGTCGATGACAACATCAGGGAAAATTTTCTTCAACTGCATCGCAGCTGTACCGCCTGCCAAACCAAGGATGGCAGCATTTTTTATGGATTCGGATTCGACAGGATAATTGGCAAGATATGGAGCTGTCAGAATCTGTTCCCAGGGACCATAATAATTTACCTGTTCTGGGTGGTAAATGCTCTGAATTGCTTGTCCTTCATTAATTTTTAAGAGCGAGAAGTTGTGTTCCTCCACAATTTCTATGTAATTATACATGGACTCTTTTTCATAGATTTGATTGGAAGAGTTTTTCACTTTAGGTGAAATTAGAAAGAATTCGGATACTGGAAAAAACAATATTGCAATTATTAAAAAACGTTTCTGTTCTGTTTCGGAAAAGATCCATCCACCAATTCCAACCCCGATAAGCAAAAAGCCGATAATTATTAAAGCTCTTGAGGTTCCAAATTGTGGAATCAGAAAAAAAACAGGAATAAATGTTCCGGCAAACGATCCCAAAGTCGATGATGACAATATGGACCCGATTGAATTTCCAAACGGATGTCCGGCATGGTTATAGAAGTAAATCGAAATCGGGTTGATCATGCCAAGAATCATCATGGGAATAGATAAAATACAAAGCAGTAAAAAGAACAGAAAAATGAGATATAAAAATTGCTGTTCATTCAAAGCATTAGCGCTCTTTTGAAGCAGGGGCCGCGAAAGAAGCGGAATAACACAAGTACTAACTCCAGAAAGAATCAATAAAACGGAAAGCAACTTTCTGTTTGGCGTTTTTTCAACGATCTTTCCGCCGATCCAGTTTCCTACTGAGAGGTAAATTAATATAGAACCGATAATACATGCCCAGATGATATTCGTGGCGCTGAAAAAATTTTGAAGCATGCGCGAAGCAGTCATTTCAATAGCCATGGAACATAGACCACTGAAAAAAGCCATAACGAGTAAAAACTGTTTCATGATTGGTATATTTTAATCGTTAACGATGTAAAATGGAGTTATCGTCAGTACTTGAAATTATAGACATCTTATTCGAATAAAAAGGAAAATATTTGTTGTTGTAATGCTTTTATATTTTGAGCAATCGTATCATAGCAATAACGAATCGTTACCTTATTTCAAATTCCTTCGATACCGTCCGTATTTCGAAATTCTTGAGGGGTTATTTCAAAAAGTAAAAGAAACATCATCCTGTATTTGATAAACAAACCAAAATTTTGAATTCATATTTTTTGTAAAAATACTTTTCTCATTAATTATTTTTCAGGGATTTTTTGAAAAATTGAGGGGTTCATGTTTTAGCAGCAGGTATTGAATCTTTTGCACAAATAAATACAAAGGATAATTGGATGAAAATTATTTCTGTGGACGAGATGCGTCAGATAGAAAAAGAGGCTTATGAGAGTGGCATTTCGTATGAACAAATGATGATTACAGCCGGAAAAAAAATCGCTCAAAAAATTCTTTCCGAGACACTTTATTTGAATCGAACAATTACTGCAATCATTGGCACGGGAAACAATGGAGGAGATGCTTTAATTGCTTTAACGGAATTGATCAAAGAAGGATGGACTGCCAATGCCTGGATGATCCGCAAACGGCATGATAAGGACAATTTGTTATCCAATTTTCAATATCGTAATGGTCAAACAGTGGAGTATCAGAATGACCAATATTTCAATCAGCTGGATCAATGGCTACAAAGTTCCGATATCCTTTTAGATGGAGCTCTCGGAATTGGATGTCATCTTCCATTGGCAAGTGATTATTCTGAAGTATTTTCGCATATCCATAGCATCTCAAAGCGTTTTACTACAATTGCCGTTGACTGTCCTTCAGGAATGGACTGTGATTCCGGCGAATGTGATGAGCATTGCATCCATGCGGATCTGACCTTCTGTATTGAAGCGCTGAAAATTGGCGAAATCCAAAATCCTGGCTATCGCTTCACAGGAAAAATTGAATCCATTTCATTGGATTTGCCAGAAAATTTACCGATATATCAGAAGATTAAAAGAAACATTATCCAAAGAGAATCCCTTAACAAAGATATTCCTGTCAGAGAAGTTGATGGTAACAAAGGGACGTTTGGAACAGTTGACATCATTGGCGGATCTGATCAATATATCGGTGCGCCAATTTTAACCGGGATGGCAGCTTATAAAGCAGGTTGTGGTTTAGTAAATATGTTTGTTCCACAAATAGTCAGAGATATATCCGCAAATATGATCCCTGAGGCGATATGGACAATATTAAATATCAAAGACCCGCATGCAATGGATCTTTGTATGGAAAAAATTATTGAAGCAAAAAAGAAAAAACATGCGTTTGTTATTGGGCCAGGGTTTGGAATAGGTGATATACAAATTGAATTTACTCGTAAGTTTTTTGAGCAGGTACAAGAAGTATCTCCATATTCAGAGCAAAATTTCATAATTGATGCCGATGGATTGAATTTACTCGCTGCTCTGGCAGATTGGCCAAAAAGGTTACCGCAACTTTGCATCCTGACACCTCATCCCGGGGAATTCTCAAGGTTGTCTGCGTTACCGATCCAGGAGATTCAGAGGAATCGAGTTCGAATCTGTGAAGAATATGCAAAACGATGGAATAAAGTCGTTGTTCTAAAAGGTGCTTATACCGTAATTTCGTCTCCGGATGGAAGGACAGGAGTGTTGCCGATTGCATCCTCAGCATTAGCAAAAGCAGGCAGCGGTGATGTTTTATCTGGAATCATCGCCGGGTTCCTTTCGCAGGGAATCAGCGATCAATTCACTGCTGCTTGCCTGGGTGTCTGGATTCATGGAAATGCAGGCCTTATTGCGAAAGAGAGAATTGGAAATGAATATTCTGTCACAGCCACAGATATCATCCAATCCATTCGGGAAGCGATAACGACGCTTATACGATAAAATTTTTTGTAAATAATTGTTTTTTTGTGAATCAGAAGTATGAAATTAGAAAGAAGAATTTGATCAATATTCACCGATTCATTTTTCCTGATTTAAAAAGTTCAATTCTGAAGTGGTGTAGAATAATGCAGGTGCATTCACGGATTTCTGAAGCAATAAAAACCAAATCATTTACAGGAGATATCCATGGTTAAAAACTCGCCAGGAACGATTGAAGTCATTTGTGGCTCCATGTTTTGCGGAAAAACCGAAGAATTAATTCGCAGATTAAGAAGAGCTATAATTGCTAAAAATCAAGTTCAGGTTTTTAAACCGATCATTGATAATCGATATGTTGTAGAACGAGTCCATTCTCATGCAGGAATTGAAATAGACGCTGCTCCAATTTCTGATATTACAGAAATTTATCATCTGCTTGATTCAAAAACCAGTGTTATCGGGATCGATGAAGCACAATTTTTTTCAGATGATATTGTGCATGTTGTGGATGATTTAAGCGAAAAAGGGATCAGGGTAGTTTTGGCTGGTCTGGATATGGATTTTCGTGGAGAACCATTTGGAATGATGCCGATTTTAATGTCGAAAGCTGAAAAAGTTGACAAATTATATGCGATTTGTATGGTTTGTGGGGAACCCGCAACCAGAACACAACGTTTGGTTGATGGCAAACCGGCAAATTATCATGACCCCATTGTTATTGTCGGAGCTTCAGAAATGTATGAGGCTCGATGCAGAAAACACCATATCGTTCCAGGCAAGTAATGTTTGAGGAAATATGTATTCATATAAAGATGTGTTAGCTGAAATATTAATTGATGAAGAAACACTGCAAAAAAGAGTCCGCGAATTAGGAGAACAAATCTCCCGAGATTTTGAAGGACAGGATCTGATTTTCATTTGTATTTTGCGGGGTGGCGTCGTATTTTTAATCGATTTAATGCGCTATGTCAGTGTACCAAATCAAATCGAATTTATGGCTGTTTCATCTTATGGTTCTGGAAATCGTGAATCCAGCGGTGATGTCCGTATTACGTACGATCTCAATACGCGTATTGAGGGAAGAAATGTAGTGATTGTTGAGGATATTGTTGATAGCGGGAATACCTTAAACGCAGTTATTCAGTTATTATCAACCAGAGGACCAAAAAGCTTGTGCATCTGCACGCTTCTGGATAAAAAAGATCGGCGTAAAGTTGAAATACCGATTCGATATCGCGGGTTTACAATCCCTGATAAATTTGTCTATGGTTATGGGCTGGACCTCGATGAATATTTCCGTAACCTTCCATTTATCGGAGTAGTTGATCTGGAAAAACTGGAAAAAATTAAAGAAAAGCCATCATAAAAATGACTCAAACATATACTTATCATGAAATTTTCGATGCAATGCGGAAAGTTGTACCAGCAAGTGTGCAAATCTACCTGGTCGGTGGTGCAGTCCGCGATATTCTGCAAAATAAAAAGATCAAGGATTTTGATTTTGTTGCAGAGGGTCTGGTTCGTCCGATTGGGAAAAAGTTAGCTCGAGAATTGAATGGTAAGTATTATGTGATGGATGATGAAAGAAATATCGTTCGAGTAATTCTCAATCATGATTCTAATGATTGTTACTGTATTGATATAGCACAGTTCACTGGTCCCAATTTAAATGAAGATTTATTATCCAGGGATTTCACAATTAATGCCATCGCAATCGATTTTATGCAAAAAAATATCGTTGTCGATCCATTAATGGGAGCTGCTGATTTGCAGAAAAAACGATTGAGAATGTGTAGTATTGACAGCCTTGAAAAAGATCCACTGCGGGCAATGAGAGCCATTCGCATGGCGCTGGAGTACTCTCTAACCATGGATGCTGAGTTAATTGCTGCAATCAAGGGAGTAGTACCTTTGTTCCCTTCCTGTTCCATGGAGAGATATCGCGATGAGTTTTTTAAGATTTTAGCTTTAGAAAAAACTTCTTCAGCAATTCAATTGTTGGAAAAATTCGGATTTTTATCTTTTATGTTTCAAACCAACCTTGATGATGAAATACAACCCTTGCTTAGTTTTTCAAGGTCAATCGATCATTTATTAAATATCCTTACAAAAACGTTCAATGAAGAAGAATCATCCAACTTATTTTCAGGATTAACCGTTTTAAAAATTGGCAAATTTCGAGAACAATTGAAAGAGTTTTTTGACGACTCAATCAGCATGATTCACGACCATCGATCATTATTGCTATTTACTTTGATTGCGTCAAGCTATCATATTGATTCCCATGAAAAACGAGCTGACGTAATAAAAAAAAGAGCGAAAACCATCATACTCAGTGCTGATGAAATTAAATATTCATCCTCAGTATATGCAGCATGGCAGCAACTAAAAAGCGATGAATTGGATCAGGAATTATCTGATACGCAGCTTTATCGATATTATCGCAAATTTGCAAGTTATGGAATTGACGGTCTTTTTCTTTATCTTGCTGATTCTTTTTGTTCCAACAATTCACAAACAGACATCAATCACTGGACAAAGATTTTAGAGCGATGTGTAAAATATCTTGATGCCTGGTTCAATCGGTTCTTTGAAATTGTAAAACCTGAAAAGTTAATCAGCGGAAATCAACTCAGTGAGGTACTAAATATTCCGTCTGGTCCAAAAATCGGAATGATTAAAGAAGCGATTACTGAAGCCCAGATCGAAAAGAAAATTTCAACTTATGAAGAAGCGATTGTTTTCGCAAAAAAGATTCTTCTCGAACCAAACGAATAAATTGTTGATATGATGGGTATACGCATCGCATGAAGTCATAACAACAAGAATTTTTCCTTTTTGTATTCGAAACATTGTGCCAAAAAACTCACCAATGAAATTATTTCAAATATTTGGTAAACTGATAAAAAAAACGAAATTATTGGTTTAATCAAAGCGAGAATATATCAATTTTTCATGATTTTTCATGAGACAACCTGTTTATAAAATATTCTGTCATTATTGTGAGAGGAAGATATTGCAATACGATAGAGAAAGAGATTATTTTTTCAAAAAAGTACTTTTTTTTGTGTGTCGATTACTGGGACATAAGCCGTATATGATAAAATCTGTTCCAGTTCAAACTTCTCAGCATTTTCGGGAATATGTTGAATAAAGTTCTATTGGGAGGAAAAAAAGAAAACCAATGACAGAAAAAAAATGGGTTTATTTGTTCAGCGAAGTAAATCAAGCTGAAGCATACGTAGGCGGAGATTGGGATAAGGTTCGTGGGTTATTAGGAGGAAAAGGTGCAAATCTTGCCGACATGAGCAGAATTGGTGTGCCTGTACCTCCGGGATTCACAGTTACAACAGAAGCTTGCAATGAATATTCTGCGAATGGCAAATTTCCTGATGGAATGTGGGATCAGATGCTGGCCGGACTTTCAGAGGTCGAAAAGGAAGCTGGAAAAAAATTCGGAGATTCGAAAAATCCTCTTTTAGTTTCTTGCCGTTCCGGTGCAAAATTCTCTATGCCGGGAATGATGGACACCGTCTTAAATATTGGCTTAAATGATGAAACAGCAAAAGGTATGGTTGAACTGACTGGAAATGAACGCTTTGTATATGATTCATATCGGCGTTTAATCCAGATGTTTGGTTCAGTCGTTTTGGAAATTCCCGATGAAGCATTTGAAAATCCAATGGATTCATTTAAAGAATCGAAAGGATACAAACTTGACACTGAGATGACAGCATCTGATTTAAAAGAATTGACAAAAATATTTAAAGATGTTGTTAAATCAGAGAAAGGTTTTGATTTTCCACAGGACCCTCTTGAACAAATGAGACTTGCAACGCAGGCAGTATTTCGTTCCTGGAATGGAAAACGTGCAGTGGATTACCGCAGAGCAGAAAGAATTCCTGACAATTTGGGGACAGCAGTAAATATTGTTACGATGGTATTTGGAAACATGGGTGATGATTCAGGGACTGGCGTTGCATTTACTCGAAACCCGGTCGATGGAACCAATAAAATGTTCGGTGAATATCTTCTGAATGCTCAAGGCGAAGATGTTGTGGCTGGAATTCGTAACACCAACAAAATCGAGTCTCTTGAAAAAGTGATGCCGGATGTCTATAAACAATTTATGGATATCACGCATAAGCTTGAAAAACATTATCGAGATATGCAAGATGTTGAATTTACTATCGAACATGGCAAACTCTGGATGCTTCAAACGCGCAGCGGAAAACGAACTGCTCGATCCGCGGTCGCCATTGCGGTTCAGATGGTAAATGAAGGGCTTATCAACAAAGAGACTGCTCTGCAAAGAGTTACCACAAAACAGGTTGATGCATTGCTTCATCCTCAATTTGATCCTAATAAAATCAAGAAAATTGAAGCTTTCGCTTCTGGTGTGAATGCTTCTCCTGGCGCTGCAGTTGGAAGAATTTATTTTGACGCAGATAAAGTCGTTGAGATGAAAGAGAAAGAAAATCAGGACTGCATCATGGTTCGACCATTTACGAAACCAGATGACGTTCATGGAATGCTTTCCGCAAAAGGAATCTTAACTTCTGAAGGTGGCGCAACTTCACATGCAGCCGTTGTTGCAAGACAATTTGGCGTTCCTTGTGTCGTCGGTGCCTCTGCTATAAAAATCGATTTGGATAAAAGAGTTTTGACTTGCGGTGATTTGACGCTGCATGAAGGCGATTGGATTTCGGTAGACGGAAATACTGGAAAAGCATATGTCGGTAAAATCGATGTTGTTGTTCCGGATTTAGAAGAAATGAAAGATCTGACCACTTTGCTTTCTTGGGCGGATGAAATCTCTGATATCGAAGTCTGGGCAAATGCCGATTATCCACGTGATGCACGCAGAGCCCGTTCATTTGGAGCCAAAGGTATTGGTCTTTGCAGAACCGAGCATATGTTCTTTGAAGTTGAAAGACTTCCAATTGTTCAGAAGATGATTTTAGCAAAAAATTCTGAAGATCGGACTGCAGCATTAAACGAATTGCTCCCTCATCAACGATCTGATTTTGACGGCTTATTCGAAGCCATGACGGGATATCCAGTTATTATTCGTCTGATCGATCCGCCGCTCCATGAATTTTTACCCAATGCGGAAGATTTAAAAGAACAGATTATCACCAAAAGAATCGAAAAAATTTCCGATTATGTCAACGGCAAGGCAATCGATAAAGAGCTGGTTAATCTGGAAAAAATGTTAAAAGAAGTAGAACTTCGACACGAATCAAATCCGATGATGGGTCATCGCGGTGTCCGTCTCAGTATTGTTATGCCTGAGATCGTTGAAATGCAGGTTCGGGCTATTTTCGAAGCTGCATGTGATGTGAAACTGCGAGGATTTGAGCCGAAGCCGGAGATTATGATTCCGTTGACCGGACATGTAAACGAACTGAAACGAATTCAACCACGGTTAATTGAAATCGCTAAGCAAGTGATGGCAGAGAAAAAAGTTGAGGTGGAATATCTTTTCGGAACAATGATTGAAATTCCACGTGCTGCCGTTACTGCAGGTGAAATTGCAGAAGTTGCTGAATTTTTCTCTTTCGGAACAAATGATTTGACGCAAATGACCTTTGGTTATAGCCGTGATGATGCAGAACGTTCTTTCCTGGTTAAATACGTTGAAGAGGGTATTCTTCCTGAAAATCCATTCCAGGTAATTGACCGCAATGGCGTCGGTAAATTGATGCAAATCGCAATTCAAGATGGCCGAGCCTCTCGCCCTGACCTTAAAGTCGGAATTTGCGGTGAACATGGTGGGGATCCAAAATCCATTGAATGGTGCCATATCATCGGAAATGATTATGTGAGCTGTTCACCGTTCCGTGTACCTGTTGCACGTTTAGCTGCAGCTCAGGCAAAATTGGACTTCCCGAATCCGGAAGCACGGAAAAATATCAAGAAATAAATTTATACAGGATCAAAAAAAGAACCGTTATTATGAAATAACGGTTCTTTTCAATTAAGTCTGAAATTCGTCAGTTATGCGTAATGAAAGACTTGCTATTCAAATGGAGTGGAAAAAAATTTCGTTATTGTGATTTGTCCACAATTCATACCTATTCAACGCAACAACCTTTTCTCCTACGTAAATTTCGAATCGTTGGATCTTTTTTAAGAAATAAAAGGTTGTCTCATAGGATTCTTTATCCGGTATATAATCGCTCATACATTTTTGAAAATTCATAAACATGCTCAATATAGTTTCGTGTTTCTTCAAACCGTATGACCTCATAAAACAAGTCTGGATCATCATTTGCAAGTTCAATCCATTGAGCCGTATTGCCAGGACCGGCATTATATGCGGCAAGCATGTAGAAATAACTGCCGCCATGATAAGAAAATTGTCTCTCCAGATAGTAGCCGGAAAAATTGATTGCTACTAAAGCTCTTTGCAGATCTGAATCTGTATAATCTGGCGGCCAATGTAAATTTTTGGAGATTTCCAATCCAGTTGAAGGCATAATTTGCATCAAGCCAATGGCTCCTGCAGAAGAGGAGATCCAAGGATCATACATGCTTTCCTGTCTCATTAACCCGTAAAGAATGAAAGGATGAATTTTATAGGTTTCATAAGTATCGTTGATAATTTCGGGATAAAGAATGCAATAACGAATATGGTTAAAATAATTTGGAGCAGAAAGAGTTCTTACATCTTCAATTAATCCGGCGGCTGTCAATATTTGTCTGCTTGTGAAAACAGCAGGCCGCCATGCGCCCAGATCTACCAACCGATTTAATAACCGATAGGAATTTACAGGATCATCCACATATTCCAGCCGAATTTGATCAAACTGGTTTATAGCTTCTTGATAATGGCCAAGATTCCAAAGTTCATTTGCAGCTTTATAGGTGGAATTCAGGAGTAATTCATCCGGTTGATCCAGGACGATATCAGAAGAGAGATTGAATGTGAGCCGCATCCATTGGTCTGCAATCTGTCGTTCCTGCCTTAAATTAACTTCAAGATGACTTAACTGCGAAAACTCAAAAGGTGCCTTATTGGAAAGAATATCTGATGCTCTTTCACTATAAAAATCAGAGGGATCGTCTTCAGCAGCGAGATGAAAATATCGATCCGCAGCATCCTTTTCTCCTTTTTCAGCGTAGACTTTTGCAATCCAGAAGTGAGCACGAGCCAATTCTTCCGGTTCTGTACTGAGCAATAAAAGCCGATTTAATGTAGCTAAAGCTGAATCATAGCTCTTTATCCGAAAACGAGAAAGTCCTGAAAGAAATAATGCATAACTGCTTTTTTCGTACAACGGGTATTCATCGATCAAACGTTCCCATTGCTTTGCTGCATCAGAAAGATGATTTCCTCTTTCAAGAATTCGTCCTGCTTCAAAAATAAAGTTCGCAGCATCAGGCTGATCCGGATGTTTCGATGCATATTGAATCAGTGTTTGTGCGGCTTGATCATATCGTTTCAGTTCTGTCCATTGGATGTATGCTTTTTCATCCCACGCAGAAACATAGAAACGATTGTTCGGATACTCATCAATGATTTTTTGAAATGAAGTGATCGCTGCTTCATATTCTGCCATATACATCTGACAAAGACCGATGTAATAATAAGCAGAACCATCATGATTCGGTTCTGCAGCTATATACCTGTAGAATGATTCAGAAGCGAGTGCATATTGCTGCATATAATAATTGACCAATCCACGCTGGAATTCATTAACCGGCTGATTATTTTCAAGCAATATTAAGAGGGATGCATAACTGTCATAATACCGCGGATATTGATTTACGGCTTCCTGAAACTGAGAATAGGCTTGTTCTTTTGATCCAATTTGCAGATATGCTTTTCCCATGCGATAACAAATACTAGCTTTTTGTTGGTCACTTGCCGATGATGAAAGGATCTCAAGCCAAACTTTAAAGGCTTCTGAATACAATTCCTGCGCATAATATGTATCTGCTAATTTTATTTTGACACTGTTGTTCGTTTTTAATGTTAATGCTGATAGATATTGTTCTGCTGCTTTCGAATACTCTTCCAATGCATAGAATGCATCACCCTGCCTTTCTAATACATCAAAGATCAGGGATGTATCCGGACTGATCTCAAGAAATTTTCGAAGCGCATCCAATTCATCAAGCCATTGTCCTGATGCTTGATAACATTCTGCTTTTTGGTACCATAGCCTCGACTGGTTTTCGTTTCCAGATATTTCCTTTAAACCTTCAGTGAGAATTGATTGACATTGATCAAATTTTCCTCGAAGAAAGGCAATACGGGATTCGCCAAAAATTGAGGCTGCTACATATTCTTCCCGAGGATTTTGAGAACGAATTTTTTCATATTCAGACCATGCTCTATCATAATCTCCAGCAAGCATAAATTCTTCAGCAGATTGAATTCGAAATTCCGGAAGTGGTGTCGGGATGGGGGTTGCTGTTTGCGTCGGTTCAGGTGTCCAAGTCGCAGTAGGGGGAACAGGCGTTTGTGTAAAAAAGAAACCCAGAATGAGCTGGTTCCGTTTTGAGTCACAACCGCAAAGAAGTAAACCGATGAAACAGAGAGTGAAAATAGTTGCTATTTTAAATTTCATGATTGATTTATTATCTTAATTCTTTGTTTCCATTTATGTTTCCATCAATTATTTGAAATATATTGAAACGGTCACATCTTAACATTGATATCTACTTCTCATAAGTTTACCTTGATTCGGTAATTCGAGAAATACTTTCTACAGTAGTTCAAGCCATAGGAAAGATTATTTAATGTTCAATTCTTTTTTATTCTCTGCAAATAAAGTAATTGAGAACATTGATACACTCCCAAATTTGAATTGCTGTTTAATGGTGTTCTCAATGCTATAATCAAAAGAAATTAGGAAATTACCTTGAGAAAAACTGTCAAAACCAACTATTATATTGGATCGCTATTTTTTGTAATCCCTCTGATTTTTTTTATTGAACTCTATTTTTTCCCGTTATTTTCGATTTTTAAGAATGCGTTTCAATTTTTATCCAGAGAATTATCCATTAACTGGCAAAATATAGGAAATGTTTTTTGGTTCACGTTATGGCAGGCAATTGTTTCGACATTATTGACATTACTCGCTGGATTTCCTGCTGCATGGATTTTTTCACGGTTTACTTTCCCCGGAAAAAAGATACTCAATGCGCTATTCACTATCCCTTTTATTCTTCCGACTGTTGTGACCGCCTCGGCATTCAATGCGCTGTTAGGTCCGAGGGGATTTATCAATATGGTCTGGATGTCAATGACCGGTTCAACCAAACCGGCGGTTCAATTGATGAATACAATCTGGATCATTCTTCTTGCGCATGTTTTCTATAACACATCTGTAGTGATTCGTGTCATTGGGAATTCGTGGTCACAAATTGATGCAAGACTTGAAGATGCAGCAAAAACTTTAGGCGCCTCACCATTACAAGTCTTTTTTCGGGTCGTATTCCCGCAACTGAAACCGGCTATCTTATCAGCATGTCTGTTGATTTTTTTATTTGATTTTACCAGCTACGGGGTCGTTTTTTTATTGGGAGGGCCAAAATTTCGAACGATCGAAGTCGAAATTTATTATCAGGCGCTTCAAATGTTGAATCTTCCGCTATCAGGTATTCTCTCAATTTTCCAGATCGTTATTACGATCGCGGTGACACTCATTGATAAGCGGCTTTCCCAAATTATTCTTATTAACCGTGCGCCAAGAATCTCCGGTGAAAATATGCGAAAACCGGAATTAGGGTTGGAAAGAATATTAATCTTTCTAATTCTTTTCTTTCAGATTATTTTTTTGTTATCCCCCATATTAGCGCTTTTTTTCCGATCTTTGTATATCTTTCCATCAGAAAGCAGCCGTACTGCTTTATCACCGGGATGGACATCGATTTATTATCAACAGCTTTTTATTAATGAAAGAAATTCAATCTTTTTTGTACCGCCAATAAAAGCAATCCTTAATTCTTTGAGTATAGCGGTTGCCGCATCTGGAATTTCTTTGATTATTTCTTTATTCATCGTTGTCGGAGAAAATCGCTATCCGTGGACAGGGAAACTAGAATCGGTTTTTATGATACCAATCGGTACTTCAGCAGTAACGCTTGGATTAGGATATTTATTGTATTTTGGCCGTGATATACAAAAAGCCTGGTTGATACCCTTCGCTCACAGCCTTATAGCTTTGCCATTTGTCATACGATCGATCAAACCTGCAATATTTAATATTCCAAATTCTTTGAGACAATCAGCCGCGATTCTAGGCGCGTCGCCAATTCAAGTTTTCTTAAAAATTGATTTCCCCATTATATTTCGAGGATTGATTAATGGATTTATTTTTGCGTTCACCATTTCGCTTGGTGAATTTGGAGCAACATCTTTCATAACACGTCCGGACAGACCAACAATCCCTATTGCAATCTATCGATTTTTAGGTCAACCCGGGTTAATGAATTATGGGCAAGCCATGGCAATGGCTTCAATATTGATGACTTTCTGTCTGATCATGATTGCAGTTGTCGATCAAAAAGAATAAACAAAAATAGTGAAAAGGAAATCAGCTCGTTATTGTTGTTTTATCATGTTTCATACACAGAATTTATACCAACAACTCTACCTGATTTTTTCGATTTATAATCTGAGACGAAATGGAATCGATGGATCGGAAAAATGCTTAAATTAACAAACGTTTATTATCAATATGATGAAAAGCCGCTGCTGAATGGTATCAATCTTTCTGTAGGTGAGCATGAAGTCGTTGGTTTACTTGGGCCGAGCGGAAGTGGTAAAAGCACAATATTGCGTATCATTGCCGGTCTGGTTAAGCCCCTCAGTGGCGAAATCCGATGGAATAATTTGAATTTATCAGAAGTTCCTGCTCATAAAAGAAATTTTGGCTTGATGTTTCAAGATTATGCACTGTTTCCACATCAGAATGTATATGAAAATATTGCATTTGGATTAAAAATGCAAAGATTACCAAAAGCAGCAATTCATAAAAGAGTGGAATTATGCTTGAAACAGGTCGGAATGTTATCTTTTGCTGATCGAAAAGTGACAGAATTATCCGGAGGAGAACAACAACGCGTAGCATTGGCCCGTGCGATTGCACCACAACCAGGATTGCTTATGCTGGATGAACCGTTAGGTGCACTGGATCACACATTGAGAATAACGCTTTTGGAGGAGTTGCGTAGTATTTTGGGAGAAAATGGCATACCGGCGATATATGTAACCCATGATCAAGAAGAAGCTTTTTTCCTCGCTGATAAAGTTGCATTATTAAATCAAGGAATTATCATCCAATTTGGTGAACCGGATAAAGTATATCGAAATCCGGAATCCTTGTGGGCAGCTAATTTCTTCGGGTTAAATAATATTCTTGATGGAGAAGACACTGGTGAAGGCTCTGTTCGAATATTATTCCCGCATACCGAATACAATTTTACGCTTCCAACTCATATTCCATCAAAAAGAGGCCAGCTTGTGCATGTTTTCTTCCAGGACGGTGTTATTAATCAGGAACTTCACGAGTATGTAAACTATCTCAACGGAACGGTGATTCAAAATATTTTTCGCGGTTACGAATATGAGTTGAAAATCCTGATTGAGGAAAAGAAAGAATTTACTTTTCATAGTATTAAGTCTTTTCCTATTAACCAGAAGGTGAAAATCGGTTATCGGAATGAAAATCTTCATTTCTTTCTTTGAAGGGTTCAAGCTGACCAGTACCCAATCATCGAAAATATGCGAAAGATTATTTGTTGTAGTGACGATTTTTACTTTTCAGACAGAAGCATTACTCCAATTAGCTTTTCTCTCTTTATTCGAATAGTAAGGCAGTATTTTGAATTACAGCCCAATACCAGACTCCTGTCAACCGAAATCGAATGGTACTGATAATTAGAATTTGAATAATTGCGACAATGATTCCTGCCAATAGCACGTTTTTCCCTTCCCATAGCGAAGAGAATTGAATTTCGAAACGAATTAAGAGCAGAATCAGGATGGAATAAAGCAATCCTAAAAACAGGATTGCTGTAAACACCGCAACCACATCAATGATTGTCAGAATGACTTGGTTTTTTGAAAATAACAGGAAAAGAACTGAAAATTCAGATGAGAATAAACCGAATAAGAGCCATTTGGTTCTTACTGGTTGAACAGTTACTTCCCCTTGATTCCAAAAGACATTATTGAAAATCGGAAAGATCAGAAATGAGCAGGATGTCCCAACAAATAAGCCGCTGATAAATCGAATCACTGCGGATGGCTCATAGAAGCTTTTGTCAGGGAAAAAATTGAACAGGATTGTTCCATTGATGACATCAATGAGAAAAAATAAAACACTAAAAATGATGAATACAAATTTTGGAAAAGAAAAAACTTTCCGATATTTTCCCAACGGGAGCTGCCACATCCATGCAAAAAAGATCCCAAGCAACTGTCCTGTACATCGATGGCAAAAAGCAAATTGCATATCATCTATCAGAAATGATCTTTCCTTGAATTGATGACAAAAGGCATATCCTACTGCGTTGATTTTATTATAAAAACCCGGTAAAGTAGCCGAAAACCAAATTCCGAACAAGGCTAAAATTAGCAAAATTTCTGCTATAAAGAAAGACCGTGATAATAGGATCTTTTTCATAGATCTGAATTGTCTTTCTGATCAGGAGAAGCGACATCAGCAATTTTCGCTTTGGTAATGCGCAAAAAGTCATTTGCTGACAGGAGGATTGTTAATCCACGTTGTCCTCCAGATATCGCGATTTTTGATTGATTTTTTATTGTTTGATGGATGAAAATTTCAAAGCCATGATTCAATAGAGCGATTGGAGATATTCCTCCTGCCTGTAGTTTTGTGATGGCTTCTGCTTCATTTTGGGTTGGAATTCGAACTTTTTTCTCATGAATCAATGCTGCCACTTTTTTTAAATCAACCTCTAATGGACCTGGTGTTACGATTAATAGATTCTTCCCTGAGTTGAATCGGCACACAACAATGGTTTTATAAACGATGTTAGGATCCAGGTGAAACAAATTCGCTGTCTCTTGCGCACTTCTTTTTATACTTTCTGACTCGAGTGCCATAAATTCAATTTTCTGAGACACCAAAAACCGCGTGACATTATTTTGAATCGTCATATTCAGAATCATCCTTTTAATAAATAGATTGGATTCGAGTAGATCCAACCCCGCAGTTTATGACGATAGGGCAAATAGCATTCCACACGATAATAACCGGTTTCCGTAATGTTTACTGGAACAGATTTTATTTTTTCCCATTGGCGCAAAACATTCCCATTATGGATTAATCTGCAAATGGATTCCTGGGGAATATCAATTTTAATGGTCACTCCATTACGAATAGACATCCGTTCTCCCGGCCAGGCTTTTCTGTTTTCACCTTCTGCAAAAAATCGAAAACCAGTAGTCGGAGCTACAAGATCAAATCCGACAAACGATCGACCAATCCTGAGTGAATTGTAAATCAACTCTTTGTCTTTCAGAAGATTACCGCTTAACTTTTCAGGAACATAAAGATGGTTATTAAGCGCTGAAAAATGGAAAGCATATGGGAAAGTGATTAAACGGAATGGGCCAATTCTCCTGACTTTTTGGTGTGCGTCTGAAGCTGAATAAGCGTTTACAGCAATTCCTTTGCATAATAATTCGTCCCATTTTACGATACTGTTTTCATCAGGCCCTACGGGAAACGATTTTTGATCTAATGCATTTTTTACTATTTGAAAAATATTATGGGATTGTGTTTTAAATTCTGAGGACAGATTGAAAATCTCCAACCCTGTGAAATTCTTAATTTCCCAGTTTGTCCACGGGATTGAGGGTTCTCGTAAAAGAGATAAACCTTGGTCAAAAGGATGGGCAAGAATGCTGATGGACTGTGTTTTGTTTACGTCGTCGATTAAGTTTTGCAGATCAGATGAGCGGGATGATGCTTCTTTTCCATAGTTCAATATTAATAGGTGATTTTGATGAGGATTTTTAGGGTTATGGATTTCTTCGCCGGTCAATAAAAGAACTCTCTTCCCATCTCGATAATAATACTTGTCATTATCCTGAATATAAATATTATGATCCGTGGTGACGATAACATCTATACCGGCATCAAGTCCGGCTTGTGCGATTTCATAAAAAGTTCCACTTCCATCTGACATGTTCGAGTGATTATGTAAGTTAACGGTAATTTCTTCCATGGTTTTCGTTTTTTAATCAGTATTTCAAAATATATATAAGTTATCTGAAAAAACAGATAAATTTTATTAATGTGTGGCTTTGCACAAAGCGCAAAACCACACATTAATTATTCATCCTTCCGATATTTCAAATCACCGGTTTTTCAGGATTATTCTGGCCATCATTAAATTATTGCTATTAATTATAAAATTGTTATGAAGGAATTATTGATCAGTTGTAAGAATTGTAGTAATTCGAAATATGCGGAGAATTTAATGTCGTTGTGATGTTATTTTGCGAAGCGAAAAGCTATCTCACAAACACTCAATTTTCCCAGATTGACTCACGAAGCAAATAGATATTTCGAAATACTGTAAGAATTGTTGACTGTTTTGGTAGAAACAGAGTATAATCACAACGCTAAAGAATTGTGGAGGGAATGGATGAAAACTTTTTTTGATATCGCGCTTATCATAACATCAATTGCAACTGTTATTTGTGTGGTTTTGCAAAATCGTGGAGTTGGAATGGGTAGTCTTGCTGGAAGCGAGCCCGGAGCGATTTTTTCCGCCCGCCGCGGTGTAGAAAAGATCCTGTTTTATGTGACAATTGGATTTAGTGCGTTATTAGTTGTCCTGGTTGTAACTAGCGTATTAATTTTCTAAACGATCAAAAATGGAAAAAGGGGAGCTTCTATTGCAGAAGCTCTTTTTTATTTTATTTAAATAAAATAAAATAATGCTTGGTTTTCGATTACTACGTCAACAATTTGGAATATGAACTTACTATTCGAATCAATCCGAAAAACTAATTGAGGTGATGTTTTAAGCATCGAATAATACTATCTCGATTATAGATTCTTTCTCATATTTCGATTTATTGGCGTACCTTTCATTTATGCTTATAAGCTATTAGAATTAGAAACATGAAAAAACTGCGATGGCAATTAATTATCATATTCCTTACCGGTTTGGTCGTCGGGATTTTGCTATTAAGTGATACCACCACAGGCCCAATCCAGATTTTTGAATCGCAACCCACAAGGGGAGGTATCTATAAGGAAGGTCTGGTTGGAACGCTTCAGCGACTGAATCCTTTACTCTCTTATTACAATCATGCGGATCAAGATGTCTGTCGTCTGATTTACAGTGGTCTGATTCGATTTGATTCCCGTGGTCTTCCAATGAAAGATCTTGCTACTTCTTGGGGTATTTCAATGGACGGGAAAATTTATAATTTTGCTTTAAATCCAAATGCGAAATGGCATGATGGACAACCTGTAGTTGCGGAAGATGTCGTTTTTACATTTAATATGTTAAAACAAGGGAAAGGATACCTTCCCGATGATTTAATCTCTTTCTGGGAGAAGATTGAAGTAAAGGCTTTAGATAAGCAGACAGTTCAATTTGTTCTGGAAGAGGCTTACGCTCCGTTTTTAGATTATCTGAGCGTTGGAATTCTTCCGAGACATATTTGGGGAAATATGACTTTTGCTGATATGGTTGAATCTAAATTGAATATACAACCAGTAGGCAGCGGCCCTTTTCGTCTGGATAAATTAACATTGAATGGTTCTAGTATATCTGGAATCGTTCTTAAAAATAATTCGACCTATTTTGGAACAAAACCCTTCCTGGATGAAATTCAATTTACATATTTCCAGGATAGTATTCTGGCATTTCAGGCATATCAGCAAAATATTATTGACGGGATCAGTTACATCTCAGATGATATTCTTTCTTCGGTGCTGACAGAACCGAATCTGTCGTTATATACGTCCCGACTTCCCATGCAGTCAATGATACTATTCAACCTTGACAATACGACTGTAAAATTTTTTCAGGATGTTAAACTAAGGCGAGCATTATTAATGGGATTGAATCGTGTAAAAATGGTTCAGTCTGTTATGAAAGGCCAAGCGCTTATTTCCAATGGACCGATTCTAACTGGGAATTGGGCTTATTACAGCGGAATACCCAAAGTTGAATATGATTCCTATAAAGCGCGTGAATTGTTGAAATCAGCAGGGTACATTCTTGCGAATGAACAAGATCAAGTTCGATCGAAAGATGGTATCACACTCAACTTTACGTTATTGTATCCGGATGATGATATACATCGGAAGGTCGCTGAAATGATTCAGCAGGATTGGGCATTGATCAATATTCTTGTAAATCTTGAAGCAGTTCCTTACGATGAATTAATTAATACGAGATTAGAAAAAAGGGAATATGAAGCCGCTTTAGTGGATCTGAATATGTCCAACGCCCCTGATCCTGATCCATATCCGTTTTGGGATCAAACACAAATTTCAAATGGACAAAATTATTCACAATGGAATCATCGTGTCGTTAGTCAATATTTGGAAGCAGGCCGGGTTGAAATTAATCAGGCAGAACGTGAACGATTATATCGTAATTTCCAGGTGGTATTTGCAGAAGAGCTTCCGGCATTACCCCTCTATAATCCAGTGTATAATTTCGCAATTAATTCGAAAGTAAAAGGGGTCAGTGTAGGACCTTTATATCGGACTTCAGATCGATTTCAGAACATTGAATCCTGGTATATTGTTTCACGAACAACGCTTAGTGATGAATTTAAAGAAAATAATTTAGGAGAAGAGTAAGGAACAAGCATCAAAGCAGAAAAAAGATTTCTCTTTGACGATTCCGCAAATTTATATGACTGGGACAATTCTTAATGTTGTTGCGATAATCTTAGGGACGATTATTGGTTTGTTATTAGGTAAAAAATTCAATGAAAATCTAAAAAATACAATCGTAGCCGGAATCGGAATATTCACTTTATTTTTAGGCTGCAGCATGTTCTTAAAATCTGAAAACAGTACGATCAGTCTGATCGGCTTAGTCATTGGTACATGCCTCGGGGAATGGTGGAACATTGAAAAAGCACTTGAACAACTTGGCGGGAGTTTTCAACAATTCTCTGAAAAAGTATTTGGAAAAGAACGAAGCGGTGGGAAAGAACGATTTATTCAAGCTTTTTTAACAGCGACATTGCTTTTTGGAATTGGTCCTGTCAGTATACTTGGATCTATACAAGATGGATTGACCGGGGATTATAACCTGCTCGCAATCAAATCAATTTTGGATGGGATTACTTCCATTGTGTTTGCTTCAACACTTGGATTTGGAGTCGCTTTTTCTGCAATTCCGATATTTGTATATCAGGGACTGATCAGTTTATTGGCCGGAAATGCTCAAGCTGTGATGACCGATTCAATGATTGCAGAAATGAGTGCAACAGGAGGAATTATGCTTGGAGCGATTGCTTTATCCAGCATGATGAATATTAAAAAAATTCGCGTATCCAGCATGATCCCCGCTTTAGTTATAACACCGATATTAGTTTGGCTGGTTGCACGATTTTAATAGGAATTATTTGAGCTGAGTAAATAAACAGGATATGAATCGCCGGTTTTTTCAAAACCGGCTTTTTCATATAATGCAATCGCAGCCTGATTTTTAGATTGTGTATTCACTGAAAAATCCATAATATTTAACTTCTGATAATGGGTAAAAAAAAGATTAATCATGGTAAAGCCAAGACCTGATTTCTGAAAAGCGGGATTAACAGCAATTCTTGATAAGTGTGCCGAATGATTTTCTGCAACAGCGAGCAAATACCCAACAATCTCATCAGTATTATTTTCGGCAACAATGGCGAAATCAGACTGTTCGAAAGCATTAAGAATATTTTTTCTGGAAAGCTTCCATAATGGCGGGAATGACAGATCACAAAGTGATGAAACAGAATCAATGTCATCTAAGCGCATATTTCGTATAGATATTGAAGGCAACAGATTAATAGATGTACAGTCATTAGAGCGATGGCATTTAAGCAGGATAAAATTTTCGAATATGCGAAACCCATTTGAGAAAAGTATTTTTTCAAATCGATTTGTTGTTGGAATAGAAGCGATAACAGGCTGGATAAGATGCAATTGGGAAAATGCATAAGAATACAGCAGATTCCATCGTTCTTCAATTTTTTCATCAGGATTTATTGAATAAAAAAATTGGATCCAAAAAATTCCGGGCGAATTTTCAATAAGTCCTAAAGCTGCTGTCGGATGACTTTGTTCCATTAGCATATAACAGTATCCGGTATTCAGAACATCATCCATATTTAGCCAATCTAAATGTTCCTGGATGAAAAAAGCTTGAAGAATTAATTCCTCAAGCTTTTCCTTGTCATGACTTGATAATGTAAAAATTCGCATATCCATGAAACCGGCTATCTTGAAAATCGGGTGACTAAGTCTTCTAAGTCATCATTGGAGTAGTAATAAATGGTAATAGAACCACCTTTTTTCCCGGGATGAACTGTGACTTTCGTCCCCATTAATTGCATTAAGCGATCTTCAATTTCTTTCAATTCAGCTATGACTGGTTTGATATTTCTTTTTTCTTTGGCTTTTTCACCAGAGAGTTTCCGAACAATTTCCTCAGTTTGGCGGACATTCAGATTCTGCTTGATAATCATTTGCAAGACAGAGTATTGTGCTTGTTCACTTGGTAATGCCAACAGAGCACGCGCATGCCCTTCAGTAATGGAACGATTAGCCAGCGCGCTACGGACGCTTTCAGGTAATTTTAATAAGCGTAGTGTATTTGTAATTGAAACTCGGTTTTTACCGACTCTTCGAGAAATTTCTTCGTGAGTTAATTCAAAATTTTCCTCGAGATTTTTATAAGCTTCGGCAGTTTCAAGAGGAGACAGATCTTCTCTTTGAACGTTTTCGATTAATGCCAGTTCAAGCAATTCTCGATCGGTTGCCTGACGGATAATTACAGGAACCATCGATAAACCAGCCATTTGCGCAGCTTTTAATCTTCTCTCTCCAGCTATTAATGTATAGTTACCTTCCGCTTCTTGTGTCACAATTAATGGTTGAATGATTCCATGTTCGCGAATGGAATCAGCAAGTTCTTCTAATTCTTCATTCTTAAAATCTGTGCGTGGTTGATGAGGATTTGACGCGATAGCACTTACTGGAACCATATTAGCAGCTTCTTGCGATACTGAAGGTTCAGACGATGGCAGTAAAGCTCCCAATCCGCGGCCTAATCCAGCTCTTCTTTGTGCATTCATCTTAATAATCCTTCCATATTTCTTTAACTCGAAATTTGGATACCATCTTGGATCAAAATTTCTTTCGCTAACTCGTTATAAGCTTTACAGGCATTACTTTCTTTTGAGTAGAAATTGATCGGCTGTCCATAAGAAGGAGCTTCAGCTAAACGGATGCTTCTTGGGATAATGCTTTCAAAAACTTTATCAGGGAAAAACTTTCGAACCTCATTTACAACATCAATTGCCAAACGAGTTCTTCCATCAAACATTGTCAGTACAACGCCTCTGACATTGACGGATGGGAAAGTTTTTTTAACCTGGTTAATTGTCGAAGTTAATTGTCCAAGGCCTTCCAACGCAAGGTATTCGCATTGAACTGGAATAATTACGCCATCTTTGGCAGCAACCAAGGCGTTGATTGTTAGGAGGCTTAATGAGGGCGGACAATCAATTATGATGTAGTCATATTGGACTGCAATTTGATCAATCGCATTTTTTAACAAACTCTCACGATGGTCAAAATCAATTAATTCAATTTCAGCTCCTGACAATGCTGGAGAAGATGGGAGGATAGAAATATGAAATTCATTGTTTCGAATGATTTGCGGGCTGATTGGCGCTGATCCTATGAGAACTTCGTAAGTCCCTTTTTTTATTTCATTTTTATCCAAACCAATTGATGAAGTAGCATTTGCCTGAGGATCCATATCGATAACAAGAATTTTTTGGCCATAAGAAGCAAGCGAGGCGCCTAAATTGATTGCTGTCGTGGTTTTTCCCACGCCACCTTTTTGATTAATCATTGTGTATATTTTCACAGAAGATTCAATCCTTTTTATCAAGTTGATATAAATTCGCCTGGGCTTTATCCGTTTTGTATACTTTTTGTTGTGGATTTCCACAAAACGGGCATAAGTTCCATGGAAGCTCAAGTATTTTCCCGCAGGAAATGCAGATTTTTTTAATCCGCGTATGGCATGATGGACATAGAATCCAATCATCTTCAATCATTCGTCCACATCCCGGACAATTCTGCTTTTTTTCTAATTCTTTTAATAAAGCTTCTTCTTCCAAAGCTGTTTGATATTTTTGCTCGATTGTTTGATTCGGCCGAATGATCCAATAGATGAAGATTCCAAAAATCGGTAAAATAATGACTAATAAAAACGAAAGCAATCCCACAAACGGATCGCGTGATCGGGAACGAATATCTCGGATAACCCAGAAAATGATACTCATCCATAAGGCGACAATAAACGAGACACCTAATGATGTAGCAATTAAAATTATATTATTTAATATTTGCGGGTCAATATTCATTCTGTTCCCTGAGCCAAAAAAAATTATAGCATAAACAAAGATGAAAAGAATGATATATATAATCAAATTCAACAATTTGAAGCATTGAAGAATTTTTGATTGTCGTTTTTGTTTTATTTCCAGGTGCCAAAAGACGCAATAATTCTTTTCCTATACTTTAAAAAGAAATATTACAAAATGTGAATTACTGGATTGAAAAACAAATCTTCCGAAGAATTCAAGTACAATTTATATGCTTGGAATCAAAAAAGACTCAATTTCTGAAAGCAAATCATTTATGATGATCCCTAATCAAATAAAAAATAAATGGATACTTTTCTGGCTTTTAACCGGTATAGAGGGAGTAATTTTTGGCTTTTCCATGTTTTTGCTTCCATCCGAAAGCTCTGTCCCCAGTATCTTTGGACTCTCTAAATATCGATTCATTCTATTTGTAATTGTATTATCACTTTCTGGTGTTTGTTTCTTTTTTTCTTCTTTGTTGTATAAACAAAATCCTGATTTAAAACTCTCTGATGAAAATAAAATATTACGATTTTCTTTTTGGGCATCGGTGATTGCTATAATGATCACAATATCGGTTTTTCTGATCATTCAATCTCCGATTGGAAAAATCCCATTGATTCGATCCATTTTCGATAGATTCCTTCCAATATTCCGCTGGATGGGACTTTATTCAATGCAAATGTTCATTTTACTTTTTTGGCGATATAAACGCATGAATACAAGTCGATTTTACTTTCCAGCCAGAAAAGCGATGATTATCACTGTCGCTTTTTTTATTCTTTCTTTGTCTTTTTTATGGATTGCGTTGAAATTTGGATTTGGATTGAACATAATTTCTGGTACTTTTTACAGACAGGGAGTCTCTCTTTTAGAAGGTCAAGTTATTCTGCCTGTTTTTTTTGTTTTTTTATCGGTTCTGGTTGGTGCCGGTCTCCAGAAAAGAATCATATTTGCAGAAAAAAGACGGAATCAGTTTGCGATTATTATTGAAATCATGATTCCATTGTGTATATGGTTTATAGCAGCGTTGCTTTGGATTCGAACTCCTTTTGAAGGAAGAAGCTATTTTTTGCCAGCTCTCCGTCAGCCGAATTACAATTTTTATCCTTCTTCGGATGCAGAAAATTATGACTTACTGGCGCAGAGCATTTTGATCGGAAATGGTTTTCGAAATGGGATGACTGTTGTAAGACCGTTATATATCGCATTTATTTCGTTACTTCATTGCATAGCCCAAAACGATTATATGTTTTTGACCAATCTGCAAATTATTATTCTCGCTCTCTTTCCAATGATGATTTACCTGATTGGAAAGAATATACACCATCCTCTTAGTGGTTTGCTCGCTGCCATATGGTGTATCTGGAGAGAGAAAGAATCCATTCGTATCACACCTTTTGTTCAAGTATCCAATTCCAGATTGCTGATGTCAGATCTTCCGATGGCATTGATAATCAGTTTCACAGTCTATGCAGCTATCAAATGGTTTCAAAGCGACAATCGAAAATTGTTTTTTTCGTTGATCACAGGCGGGTGCTGCGGTGTCGGAGTGCTTATCAGAACCCAATCAGCTATTCTTATTCCCGCGATCTTGCTATTGAGTTTGTTTAATAAGATAACATCTAAACAATCCAGTAAATCTTTTTTCAAAGAAACAGTTTTGTTCGTGTTAGGGATATGTTTTATTATTTTGCCATGGAATATTCACAGTCAGTTATTTCCAAATACAACAGTGGATCATAGCAGTTCAGAAATAAATTATCTCTACAGATTGTATGAAGGATCCATAGACCAGACTCCGCGATTTGATAATGATTTTGAAAATGAAATCGTAAAGGGTTCTTTCATTAATATAATTTTGAACTATCCAAAACAGATTCTTTCATCTATCTTCTCCCATTTTGTAAATAATGAGGTCTCAACTTTACTTGTAATGCCTGCTCGGGAAACGAATGCGGACAGTATTAAATCATGGTTTCATGATCCTACGCTCTTTTGGTATCGCGAGAGTTCTAAGGGGGTACTATCAGAGAATGGCATCCTAATTTCTGTATATTGTCTGATAATCTGTTTGGGACTAGGTTTTGCTACCGTGAAATCGGGATTATCTGGATTGATGCCTTTGGGAATTCATATTTTCTATAATATAGGAACATCCTTTGCAATGAATTCCGGATTTCGCTTTTTGCTGCCAGTCGATTGGATCGGATATTTTTACTTTGCCATCGGAATTGTCGGGATTTTTTATTTGCTCCTTGGTTTATATTTCGAAAACTTGCGAGATTCACTGAAACGGCTTATGAAGATAGCTTCTGATACGCGCCATGAACATTTTTCAAAGAAGACAATAGTATTCCTGATGGTACCTTTCCTCTTGTTTGGTTTTATCCTCCCGTTTCTGGATCGATTTATTCCCTATCGGTATGATGATGCAACTCTGAAAATTCAACAATTAGATTTAAAAGAAAGAGGTATTTCATATTTACAGCAGAATTTGCCAAATCAGCCAATTGCTGAAATGATTAATGAAGGAAAACTAAAAATAATTGAGGGGAGCGCCGTTTACCCTCGATATTATCCGGCAAATGAAGGAGATTCCGGAGCAAGTTCTTCCATTAAACGAGAAGCAGGCTATGGACGAATGGTTTGGATGGTGATCAACCAAAGAGTAAATACAATATCATTACCTGTTTATAAGTCAGCTGCTGTTCATCCCATTCAGGATCCGATGGATGTGGTAGTAATTGGGGAACAGAAAAAGGATTATTTTCATGCTTGGATTATCATTGGAAAAGCAGCAGAACAAACTGTGATATGGAAATCTTCATTTTTACGATGAAATGATTCTTCCCAGTATGACGAAAATAAGAAGGGCCCTTTGTTAATGTGGTATTTTTACAATTAGCGTAAAAACATCACAACAACAAATTCTTACTTCTTTATTTACATAACAAATCAGTATATCAAATTACTATATTCCTGTAGAGTTTATTGACATGCCATCTCTATTGAAAAGTCTTATACAGCAAGATGATCATTACTTGCAGATTGTCGGTAATCTGTGGCAACTTGATATTGCTGCATATTCAAAAAAGGATGCTGCTGAAATTATTTTGCACAAAATAATTACTGAGAATAATTTAATCGAAAAACTGGCTGAAGCGCCTTTTGAAACGTTACCTGTTCTCTCATACCTGATTGCTCAAAATGGTTTTATTTTATCTACTATTTTTTTTGAACAATTTGGCGAAATACGTGTAATGGGAGAAAGGCGAAAAATGCTTGAAAAGCCCTGGGAATCTCCAATTTCTGTTACAGAATGGCTTTGGTATCACGGTGTGATTCAAATGAATATGCTGGCTCTGCCAGGACAGGTTGAAATTCAAGAATATGTTTATCTTCCAGATGAAATTAGCAAAATATTGTCAAGATATTTTCCGTTCAATGAAAGAATTGTTGACGTGAATGAATTAATCGTCCGACCGGCATCTCCTAATGAAGTTGTATTGGTACAAAGGGGTAATGATTCAATTTTGGATTTGGGGTGTCTACTGATTGCATCAATTCGAACAGGGAAACCGATTCAAAATTTATATTCGGTATTCCAAAAAGAAAAAACAGATTTTGTTTTGAGAATTTTTGAAGAGATGTCTCTTGTTCAAAATAATGAAATCATCCATCCCGAGGAAGCCCAGAACTTCCTTCAAATGAACAGAATTGCAGCCCTTCTGCAAATGATGATGAGCTGGAAAAATTCTGATCAAATTGATGATTTGCGGGAAACGACAGATTTATTCATCGATGATCTGGTAAAGTATTCATCTCGAGAAATACGAAAATCGGTATTAACCTTAATGCAAAGAATAACCTCAAATGAATGGTGCAGCTTTGATGGTTTTTCAGCCTCTATCCGAAAAGCGAATCCCAATTTCCTTCGACCAGATGGAGAAAACTCACCCTGGTTAATTCGCAATACTATTCGTAACAATTTTAATGAATGGGCAAGTATTGAAGGGGAATATCTTCAATATCTGCTTCATTATCCTTTATATTGGTTCGGTATCGTTGATATAGCCTTCCATGAGAAGAGCGAAAATGGATCGAAACAGAAAATCAGTGCTTTTCGAATTACTAGAATAGGACGAATTTTCCTGGATGAAATGGACAAAAAATCCATTTCAGAGAAGATTTTAAAAATTAAGAATACCGAAAAAGATATCCCGAAAATATCGATCGATGGAAAAATCATTCTCACAAATAGTACACCGCGATTGTTACGATACCAAATCTCAAGATTTTGTGAATGGACAAAACTGGAAATTACCAGAAGTGTTTTTTCTGTCACACCTTTTTCATTACGGCAGGCTAAAGAAAACGGTTTGTCAGTCAATTCGTTCATTGGATTGTTAAAAAGAAGTATCGGAAGCGGGGTTCCGCAAAAACTGCTCATTGCAATCGATCAATGGGATAAAGTCGATACACAGGCTACAATATTTCATGCGCTTTTAGTAACTGTAAATAATCCAAACTGGATCAATGCATTACTTAGTTCTAAGGATACAGCGCCATGGATCGAACAACGATTAAATGACAACACGATCATTATTAAATCAAAAGGAGAGAAAATAATCTACCGAGCCTTGATAGAATTAGGAGCACTGGCTGATAAACATGAGTAAAATCGAAATTTCCTTTACAAAAAGAATTCAGGAGAATGATAATGGACGACGTAATCGCAAAAAAAAATCCACCTAAATGGGAATATTCAATTATTGATCCTGAAAAAGCAGATCTTCTGAAGGATGCATTAAGATCTGTGTTGGATCCGGAACTTGGGTATAGCGTCATTGATCTTGGCTTAATACGAAATGTTGAGGTAAAAGATGATCATATTGTACTAACTATGATCTTAACTACACCGTTTTGTCCATATGGTGGAATGTTGATTGAAAGTGTCAGAAAAACTGCAATGGATGCTTTATCAATGGATGCCATTATAGATTTGCGTTTCGATCCATGGGATCCTGATATGATGGAAGAAGGATTTGAATTGGATTGGGGCTTTTAGGCATTATTAAAGCAATTCTAAGAGAAACTTTTGACAGGATCTGAAATATTTTTCTATCGATAATTCTTTCAAAAATTTTGTCAGGAATTTAAACGGGAAAATATTTGTGATTCGACATATAGGCGGGATCGCTTGTTGTGCTTATATTTTTATCTGGAACAGCAAAACATCACACCAAAATATTTTGTTCATAGAAATCTTTTATAAAATTCTAATTACTCCAAATACGGAAAATTGATGGCCGAAATAAAAATGCAATTTATTATTAAACAATTAATAAAATACTATTAATTAAATTTTTTTTTAGAACGAAATCGAATGTGGTAAAATTATCTTAATAGTATGATTCGGATTTTTATATCCTGTTTATCCGATCATAAAAAACTTTATCTTAGACATCTGAGATAATTAGATACGAAAAACGTGATTCAAAAGTCACGGAGAAAGAAAGAAATGTCCAAACGAGTTTATTTTAATGATCTTACTTTACGCGACGGGCATCAAAGTTGCGCCGCTACTAGAATGACAACTGAACAATGTATGCGCGTGCTTCCAATTATAAAAGACGCCGGATACAGTATGTTCGAATTATGGGGCGGAGCTACGCTCGATTCAGCAATCCGCTTTACCCGTGATGACCCATGGGAGAGACTCGAAACGTTTCATAAAGAGATGGGCAGTGGTGACAAGATCCAATCTCTACTGAGAGGTCAGAATCTTTTTGCATACAATCCATATCCCGATGATTTGTTGATTGCTTTTATTCGTCAGAGTATTGAAAGCGGCAGCACCAATATGCGTATCTTTGACGCTTTGAATGATATCCGGAATCTGCGGATGGCAATTCTGGCGACAAAAGCGTATGGCGGCAAAGTTGAAGCAGCGATGTCTTATACAACTAGCCCCGTTCACACAACGCAATACTTTATTGATTATGCCGAAGAACTCCTTAAAGAAGGCGTTGATCGGATTGCAATTAAAGATATGGCAGCTTTGCTTCATCCGAGAGATGCCGTTGATCTTTTCAAGTCATTAAAAAAGGTCGTAAACGTTCCACTGGTTCTCCATACACATTCAACAACTGGCGTTTCCTTAGTAAATATTGCATTGGGAATCAAATATGGTATTGACAGTTTCGATACTTGTATTTCACCCTTTGCCGGAGGTCCGTCACATTCTCCGATTGAAGTAGCTGCAGTTATTGCAGAAAGAATGGGATATGATACCGGATTGGATAAAGATGCTTTGACAAAAGCTCAAGACGAATTACGAGTGATTTTTGAAGAATTAAAAAGCTCCATTCCAAGCTTTGGAAAATCGCGGAGAAAACCAGTACATTTTTCTGACGTACCAGTCGACAAAGTTGATAAACTGGTTGAAGCTATTATGAAAGACAATGAAGATCTGCAAACTGCGATTGATGTCAGCCGAGAAATTTTAAATGATTTGGATTATCCTGGCTATGATGATCGTATTTTTGAAACACAAATCCCCGGTGGAATGCTTTCCAATTTCCAGAAACAACTTAAGGAAATGGGTGTATCTGAAAATATGATGGATGCATTGATGGCTGAAATTCCAAACGTACGGGCAGATGTAGGATATGTTCCTTTAGTGACTCCTACAAGCCAGATTGTTGGATCACAGGCTGCCTATAATGTGATGGCAGGCTCTCGATATGCCTTTACATCCAATGAATTCAAGATGATTTTGAGAGGAGAGTTTGGAAAAACTCCCGGTCCAGTCAATCAGGAAATCATGAACCAGATTTTGGGAGACGAAAACGATATCAAGAAATATCGTCCAGCTTCTTATTTGATGCCGGCTTTGGAGGATAAAGTTGATCTTCCATATGTAAAAACTAATAAAGATTTATTGCTTCATCTTGTCTTTGGCGCTGCAGCAGATGAATTCCTTCAGTTAAAATATAAATAAACAAAATCACTAGAAATAAATAAAAAGGTGTCTTGAAAAAGACACCTTTTTATTTTCTTAAATCAGAAAATAATTTCAATAGTAGGAATAAATTTCAAATTTATTAGAATACAAAATGAATAATATAAATATATGGTATAAAATACCTCAGTAAAATCTTGCTATAAAAAAGTATCCCTTATTAAAAAAATTGAGTTGAATTACTCAATGTGTGGTTAAATTATCAATAAAATGATGATCGACTGATAGAAAAATTATTTGGTTTTTATGCAACTCATTTGCATATAAAATATAAAAATCAAAATATTATGAAGAAATTTGTTGAAATTTTTTTCATATACGAAGAATGGGAATGAAGATTAAAAAGGAAAAACAAAGGAGAAAAAATATGAGCAATTTCAAGATTAAAAAAGGATTTAATTCAATCAGTAAAACTTTTCGTCTACCAATCGAGTTAGTAAAACAATTGGAAAAATTGTCTGATGATAATAATATATCATTAAATCAGTTGGTGATTCAGTGCCTCGAGTTTGCTACTGATAACCTGGAGGAAGACGAAGGTCAGAACTAAAAGGTTAATCAAGCGTTTTACAAATGGGAAATTTGGGGAATTTTATTGATTGTAATGATCACTGACTCCAAATCCGGATTTTGTGAAAATATAAGATCGTTTAGAAAAAGAAGGAATATCAGCCTAAAATTGCTGTTATTCCTTTTTTAAATCCATTTTGTTAATACGTGAACAGGAATTGTTGGTTTTTCTGCTCTGATATTTCTTCCTTGAAAGATTAACTCAGCATTACTTTTAGTTTTCTCCGTTTTTTCTTCACCGATCAACTGCCTCAGATACATATAGGCATTTTTTATTTCCGGAGGCCTTTGAACAACCGAATGCGTATCACTTGCAATACAATGAAATAAATTATGTCGATCTAAAAAGGACACAAATCTCCGTACTTTTGAATCATGTACAATTGGAGAGGCATTGACTTGAATAATTGCACCGAGATTAACAAGATGGAATAAGAGGAGCGGATTTTGAAAAAAATAACGATATCTATCAACGTGACAGATAATCGGAATGATACCATTTGATATTAGGCGGAAAACTACATCATTGATCAGATCGGGAAAATACGATAATGGGAGTTCAAGCAAGAGGTAATGGGTATTCCCAACCAGTAATTTTTGATAATTGAATAACACTTTCGGAGAGAATGCGACTTCTGCGCTTAGAACGAAACTGAATTCTAATTCAGTGTTTGGAAATGAAGAAATCAATCGTGCATAGGAATCTTTTCTTTTCTCTAAAAACTCCTCAAGATGATTTTTTTCAAAATTGAAATGAGGTGTAAAGACGATTTTTGAGACACCATTTTCTTTTTCTAACGAAAGCAAGCGTATGGAATCTGATAACGATTGTGTGCTTTCATCAATTTCCGGTAAAATGTGGCAATGCAAATCGACCAAGGTTACCTCTGGGAATTCTATGGTGACTGATTCGCTGCAAAACGAATTATATACAAAGGAATTTTATGAGATTACTTAGAAAGTAGTCTCTACACAAGATGATTCAGAACTTTGAAATAATGACTTTTTATTTGAATCAATCTCAAAAAAACGTTACTGTGATGTTTTTACGCAAAGCATAAAAAACATTACAACAACATATTCTCCTTCTATTTCGATTAAATGATATTTATAAGAAAAAGAACATTTTATTTATGCTGATAGTAATCGCTGTAATTATTGTAGTAATTCTTTGACTGACTACTGTCTTTTGGAACAACATAATCGTTCAGAATAGCACCTATCACGTTGGCTTTAACGGATTCCAGTTTCTTCATTGCGAATTTTATTTGATCAATCGAAGCAGTTTTTTGACGAATCACAAAGATAATTCCGTCAACAAATTGACATAATGTAACAGCATCCGTCAGAAGTGATACTGGAGGCGTGTCTATGACGATGAAATCATATTCGTTTCGCAGTTCACAGAGGATTTCTCCCATTTGCCTGGATCCTAACAACTCAACCGGGTTAGGTGGGATTAATCCTGCTGGTAAAAAATCAAAATGAAATTTTGAATGAAGAATCGAAGCATATAGATCGCAGCCAGTCAATACGGTTGACAATCCTTTCGCGTCCGCTGGATTCTCTCCCAGATACGAGGACAGCATCGGTTTTCTGAGATCAGCATCAATCAATATGACTTTTTTCCCAATTTCTACAAATGAAATGGAAAGATTAATTGCGATTCCTGATTTACCTTCTTTTGGTATAGCACTGGTTATTTCAATCGTTTGATATCTTTTATTTACGGATACGAAGTCAATGTTGGTACGAAGTGATTTATAAGCTTCTACAAATTGAAAGGGAGAATTTTCATCCGTAATTTTTTTCAGCGAACGAATGTTTTGGTCATTGATTGTTTGATTTTTTCTAAAAAAATTTGTCAAAAGTTTTCTATCCATCGTAAGCATTTTTCTTTTTTTCTCCTTGCAGATAAATCGTTGCATTTTCTACTAAAGGGATCACACCTAAAACCGGCAAACCTATTAGATTTCGTATATCATTATCTGATTTAACAGTATTATCTAAAAATTCTCGGAAAACAATAATACAAAATGAAATTATTCCGCAGAACAATGATCCAATCAGCGTATTTTTAAGGACATCCGGAGTAACAGGTTTATCTGTAACAGATGGAGGTGAAACGATTTCGACAGATCCCGCTTTTACCGTCATGACGAGAAAATTTGGCGCTATTGCAAGAATTTCATTGACAATATCAGCCGCCAAAATACGATCGGGATCTCTTGCTGTAATGCTCATGATCTGTGTTGTTCCAACCTGACTGATCTCAATTTTTTTCATCATTTCGATTGGATCGATATTTTTTATTGAATAATAGCCTTTGTTCTGCAGATTTCGGATAACTTGGTTGATTACTGTGTCGCTCATCAGGATCACAGCATAGGTGTTAACCAGATTCCTTGCGGAATTAATCTGGTCATATGTAATGGTGACGTTTTGCTCTGCTCTGGAATTAACGATCATAGTTGCCTTTGATTCAAATTGTGGCGTGATAAAAAAAAATGTATAGGACCAAGCGGCTAATCCACCAATAACACTCGCAATAAATAAAAATAGGGAATATCCCCATATCAGATCAACCAAATCTTTTAAACTGATGGTTTTATTGTTATCTATCAATGTAGTTGCTCCTATGTTATTCCATTTTGCAATAATTATGCTGCAAATATATTACATATTATATTATAATAGCAATAAAAATACAAATAAAAGAAAATGCAAATAAGACTAAATACGATAAAAATATTCTATGACGAATGGGACTGAGAAATACAAGAAATTCCAACAAGAGGTTTCATGGTAGGTGGAAAATGATAAGAAATGTATTAGTCACAGGAGCAGAAGGATTTATTGGCAGCCATCTAACTGAAGAATTGGTGTTTAAAGGGTATAACGTAAAAGCTTTTGTTTTTTATAATTCCAATAATTCATGGGGATGGCTGGATACTTTATCCTCGGATGTTAAAAAAGAAATTGAAATCATTAGTGGTGATATACGAGATGCCGATTTTCTACGAAGAAAAATTCAAAATATTGATATGATTTTTCACCTGGCAGCATTGATCGCGATTCCTTTCAGTTATGAATCACCGGATCTATATATCGATACTAACGTCCGAGGCACTTTAAACGTCCTGCAAGCTGCTCGGTACGGAAATGTACAGAAGATACTGGTTACTTCTACATCAGAGGTATATGGTACCGCGCGCTACGTTCCGATGGATGAGAATCATCCTTTGACAGCGCAATCACCATATGCTGCATCAAAAATTGCTTCTGACAAAATTGCAGAGAGTTTTTTTAGAAGTTATTCCCTCCCCGTGGTAATTGTGCGCCCTTTTAATACTTATGGTCCCAGACAATCGCTCCGTGCGGTAATTCCGTCAATAATCCTCCAATTGTTAGGCGGGAGTCAAAAAATTCAATTGGGTTCGGTCTATCCGACACGTGATTTTACTTATGTAAAAGATACAGTTAAAGGTTTTATCAGCATTGCTGAATCGGATAAAGTCATAGGTGAAGTCATCCAAATTGCATCTGGGCACGAAATATCAATAGGTCAACTGGCAGAAAAAATTATCAATTTGATCAATCCTTCAGCACAAATTTGTTTTGATCAAGAACGCTTAAGACCACAAAACAGTGAAGTTTTTCGATTATTTGGCAGTAATGAAAAAATCTATCGAATAACTGGATGGCAACCTGACTATTCTTTTGATGAGGGTCTTAAGAAAACGATTGAATGGATGCGGCAGTCTTCACAACTTGAGAAGGCAAATTTGTATCAAAAATGAACAGGAAATAAAAATGAATAAAAAAGCAGTAATTCTTTCCGGTGGGCTTGGCAAAAGGTTGCAACCGTTTACAAACGTTATTCCCAAACCTTTATTGCCATTAGGCGAAAAAGCAATTTTGGAAGTGCAGATTGAACGACTGGTGAAATTTGGATTCCAGGAAATAATATTAGCGACAAATTATAAATCGGATTACTTCTACAAGTTTTTTGGTAATGGATCTCAATATGGAATAAAATTAACCATCAGCCAGGAAGAAAAGCCTTTAGGAACAGCTGGACCGATTAAATTGCTTCAAAAAAATTTCGAAGATCCATTCTTGGTGATGAATGGAGATATCCTTACGCAAGTGAATTTGGAAGAATTATATAAATTTGCATATGAAAAGAATTCTCTTATGACAGTCGGGATAAAAAAGATCACTTTACCTTACGATTTCGGAAATATTTTTTTTACTGGTGATTATGTAACTGGGATAGAAGAAAAGAAAGAAATAACAACTTATGCTTTGGCAGGTATCTATGTGATGAAGCCGGAAGTGTTGTCATTAATTCCTGACAACAAATATTTTGGAATGGATATGTTAATTCAGACAATGCTGGAAAAAAATCAACCAATTGTCAAATTTGAAATCACAGATTATTGGATTGATATCGGGAATATTGAAAATTATCAAAAGGCTCAATTTGATTATCGCAATAATTTTCAAATTCAGAAATGATTTGAATTTGCGTAATTAATATTGGAACTGTCTATCACATGGGCTTGTTATTAAGAAGTAACAGGATTTATTAAGTAAACTATTTCTGTTTCGCGTTAAAATATGCGATAAAAATGCATGTCAGAACAAGAAAAAATCTATTCTGAATAGAATAGATTATGGTATTTTTATTTTTTGATGATCAACGGTAATTCGAAATGATAAACAATACTTCCCATATTTTGAATTGCTGACTTTTTATTGACAGCGTAATAAGTTTTGATATAATCAAAAAATATGAAAAAAATGACTTCTATCATTTTGATTGTCTTGTTATTGCTTACCATCTTCCTATAAAAAATGGGCGAAGGTGGTTTCAAAATTATTCGTGTAATCCTTAATATCGTTGAAAAACCGCCTTTAGGCGGTTTTTGTTTTCAAAAAGAAAAATCGGGTAAAATCCCTTGTATATGGGGGTTGAATTCAAATGATATTAAAAAAATCAAATTCAACCCCCGATATTTTCCAAATTACAACGAAAATCCATCGATGCTCCGATAACAGAATTTCTTTCGCAATAAAATATGATTTACTGAACTTTTTCAATATCAAGCAATTTGAAGAAGACAATTTTGTTATCTGTTTTGTTTTAAAATAAAAAATGGTCCTTTACGTATAGAGGACCATTTTTTTTCGAAAAAATCTTACGGTTGTTTTGTTTCAGCAACCGGAGTAGATTCAGGTGAGGTTTCTGGCGCTGATTCTTCAGCCGGTACTTCGCTTGCTTCGGCTTTTGGTTGTTCGATCGGTTTGAATACGGGTTCCATCGGAATGTTATCCTTCCAAGTATCGAAGGTTTCCGGTTTATATTCCGAATTCACTTTTTCGTACCAGGTTTTATAAAGCTCATTTTTCGCGTTGTTTAAAGCGTCATCTTCCAATGGCCGAATTTCTTTTCCATCCGATGCAATAATATGATATCCGAAATCAGTTTTAATGGGTTCGCTGATTTCTCCTTTTTCAAGTGAGAATGCAGCATCTTCAAAAGGTTTTACCATCATTCCTCTGGCAAACCAACCCAAATTTCCACCTTTATCTTTATTACTTGAATCTTTTGAATATGCAGCAGCTAAATCATCCCATTTTTCCCCTGAATTCAGCTTCTCGAGAACTTCTTTTGCAATTTCTTCTGTTTCAACAAGGATGTGACGAGCTGAAACCATCTCAGCTTCAAAGACATGATTAGCAAAAACAGTCTCGTCAAGGAGTTTCGATTCAAGCAAACTGTAATAGATTTGATTTGTGAAGAAATCTTGTGAAAACAAATCGCCAACTGTTGCCGTAAAATACTCATCCATTGCTGTTTGAAGCTTTGCTTCCTGACTGATTTCAGGTTCCGGAGGTGTCATATCAGAGGAATTGGAATCCAGGAGCGTGTCTCCAGTAGATTCTGTCTGATCTGCGGCACTTTCTTCTGTAATGCCAAACATCTGTTTCAATGATTCATTGACTTCGTCATCTGTCACCGATATACCTGCTTTTTTGGATTCGGTGTCAAGGATAATGTTGTAGACAAGTTGATCGATTGTTTTTTGACCCAAATCAACCTTTCCATCTTCACTCAAAATTGTTTCGTATTTTGTCGTGAGCGATTCATCTAAGGGCATATTATACATAGAGTAGAGATATGCAATATATTGGTATTCTTGCAAGGTGCTGAATCGTTTGTAACGGACTGCTTCCTTAAATTCATCTAAGGTGATGTTTGTTCCGTTTAACGTAGCAACGATATCTTTATCCGCTGCTTCGCATGCAAATGTAAAGCCTAGGAATAAGGCAAAAGCCATGATATATACAAAGCTAATAAATAATTTTTTGTTTTTCATGAAAATCTTCCTTTATTAAATAATTCTTAAAATATATTGTAGTTGGAAAATCGAATTTAGGGATATAAAAACCGATAACACAACCTAAACGTTACTTTAAATCATCATATTTAGTTATTTTCAATATTTTATATACTGAACCGATTTTTTTCCCTTATCATCAATTAAAAGCCTTTAACGAAAAGGGAAAATACCCATTATTATGGAGTTTTGAGCTCAACGTAAAAATAGAAAATATTACGGAATCTATTTCATTTATAGAACTAATGAAAAATGTACGTATCTGTTTCAAATTTCCATGGTCAATTTAATGGAAGAAGTTCCGAATGAATTATATTCCTGAAAAGATCATAAAATGGAGCAGAAGCTTTGCCAGAATTTAGAATTGGAAAAGAAG